>Ga0214919_10006732_pt1 | contig 15695 bp, 14 predicted proteins | sample LL1503_MetaG_FD_177994 | JGI IMG/M metagenome (GOLD analysis project Ga0214919, IMG submission 177994) | Freshwater microbial communities from Lake Lanier, Atlanta, Georgia, United States - LL-1503 | ecosystem: Environmental > Aquatic > Freshwater > Lake | place: USA: Georgia | collected... | reverse complement strand
TGAGCGGGTCCCGAAAACTGGGCCAGGTGGAGTGTTAGTCTTTGGCTTGGGTTGATGTGCTGACTGCAGTTGTGGTTGGCAATCCCAAGCGGAAGGACGGACCGGCTTGGCGGTCCGTCCTGGAGCTTGGGATTGTTAAAGGTTGTTCCGCGGCGAAGCGTTGCGGAGAGAGATAGCCGAGCGAGCTGTGGGGCCGCTCGGCGTTGTAGTCCTGACGGAAGTCTTCGATCACGACCCGGGCCTCGGTGAGGGTCCAGAGCTGCTCGCGGTTGAGGCATTCGTCGCGGAAGCGGGAGTGGAACGATTCGACAAAGCCGTTCTCCCACGGGCTTGCCGGTGTAATGTAGAGGGTCTTGATTTTTTGCTCTGCGAGCCAGCGTTGGAGTTCCTTGGCGATGAACTCCGGTCCGTTGTCGGAGCGGATGAACTCGGGCGCGCCGTGCAGCGCGATGGCTGCCTTAACCAGCTGGATGACGTCGCTCGAACCGATCTGGCGCTCGGGCCGCAGCACATGCACCTCCTTAGTGTACTCATCAAGCACGGTGAGCATACGCAGGGCCCCACCATGCACCGTTGAGTCGGCGATAAAGTCCCAGGTCCAGACATGACCGCGATGGTTCGCCTGCGTCGGCAGCCCGGTGGAGGCACCTCGGCGTGGAGTATAACGCCGGGGCGGCGGCACGCGTAGACCTTCGGCTCGCCGAAGTTTTTGCACCTGCTTGCGGCCGACTTGATAGCCTTCCCCACGCAGCTTCACCGCGATTCGGCGGAAGCCATAGCGCGGATACTTGCGCGACAGTTCGTGCAGCCGTTTGACCAACCGGGTGTGATCGCTTGTCGGCGGTCGCATCCGATAATGGAAACTCGAGCGTGCCAGTCGCAGGCAACGGCACGCCGTCCGCCCGGAGCACAACTCGCCTGCCACCACGAAGGCGGCCATCGCTCGTTTGTGTTCCGGGCTCACCATTTTTTTGCGTTCACCGCCTCCAATACGCGGTTTTTTAGCAGCGAATCCGCGAGCATCTTCTTTAGCTCCGCGTTCTCTCGTTCGAGTTCCTTCATCCGCCTAGCCTCGTTAACGTCGAGTTGGCCAAACTGCCGTTTCCAACGATGAAATGTAACCTCGGAGATGTTATGCTCCTTGCTCACTTCCACGATGCTTTTGCCGCCATCGGCTTCCCGCAATATGCGGATCTTCTGTTCGGTCGTGTATCTTTTGCCTTTCATAGTCTGGGTTCCTTTAATGGCCGCAGACTAACATTACAAGTGGCCCAGATTTCGGGGGATCACCGCAGTACGCCAAACTTACTGGGACGGTCAGGGCGATCGATCAAACGGATACCGCGTGGAAGCCTCAATGCTGGTTGCCGTTGGTTGCCCATTTCTGGTTGTCATTGGTTGTGTGTTTAATGTCAAAACAACAAATATTGAATCATCTTGGCTGACGCTAAAAACAGATTCTTGCTCGAAAAACGAAAAAACCGCCCGAAGGCGGTGAAGCGTGGTGGACGCCGAGGGACTCGAACCCCCGACCCTCTCGGTGTAAGCGAGATGCTCTAACCAACTGAGCTAGGCGTCCAATCCAAGGATTTAGGAGAACCTGCACGCGGCTTCCATGACAAGGAATTATTCAAACTCGACTCCGCCCCACCCTAGCCCTTGGCAGTGCCAGAGGTAAGGTTGAAACGAAAAATCATCGACTGGCCTTGGACCGCAGCCAGCCCTCGCGCACCATAAGTTCAGCATTTTGAAGGGCATTGAGAGCCGCGCCCTTCCAGAGATTGTCGCCGCTGACCCACAAAGAAAGCCCGTTATCGAGCGCGGAATCTACGCGGATGCGACCAACACCGCACTTTACCTGACGGCTGAAATCCAGCGGCGTCGGGTATACTTGCTTCGAGGGATCATCAACCAACTGCGCACCGCCGAACGCGGCGATCGCGGCCCGGGCGGCCTCAACGCTCACCGGCCGCTCAAACTCAGCATTCACCGCCACCGAATGAGCGCGAACCACGGGAACACGCACGCATGTCGCGGAGACTTTTAGATCGGGCAAGCCCATGATCCTGCGGCTCTCCTCGCGCATCTTTGTTTCCTCTCCCGTGTAACCATCGTTACCAAACGAATCGACCTGAGGGATGGCGTTAAACGCGATCTGATAAGGATAAACTTTTTTCGTAATCGGTGCGCCTTTAGCGTGAGCTTGAACCTGGGCTTCAAGCTCATCGATGGCGTCCGCGCCAGTACCAGAGACAGATTGATAAGTAGCCGCAAAATAACGTTTCAAGCCGAACTGCCGATGCAACGGCCACAGCGCCATCAACGTCACCGCCGTCGAGCAATTCGGATTAGCGATGATGCCGTGATGATTGCGTAAGCCTTCGGGGTTGATCTCGGGAATCACCAAAGGCACCGCTGCGTCCATCCGGTAGGCGGAACTCTTATCGATGACCAAACAGCCGGCCTTCACCGCATCAGGTGCGAGGGCGCGTGTCGTAGCACCATCCACGGCAAAAAACGCCACATCGACATCGGCAAAAACACCCGGCCTGGCTTCCTCGACGGTGAATTTTCGGCCGGCGCATTCCACGACCTTGCCCGCCGAACGCGCCGAAGCGAACAGCCGCAACGAGGCCAACGGGAAATTGCGCCCGAGCAAAAGCGCGAGCAATTCTTGACCGACTGCGCCCGTGGCGCCGACGATACCGACCGTGAAAGATGCCGTCTTGTCCATAAAAAGTCCTTGGGAGTTGTATAACCAAACCCGTGAGCGCCTCGGCATCAAGCCCGCAGACCGCGTGTTACTCGTTCGAATTAGCACCGCGACGATGCAATTTTACCGCCAAAATCAGCTCGTCAAAAGCTACGCCATCTCCACCTCAAAACGCCCACCCTCTAACATCAAGGACTCCCTCGGCACCCCGCGCGGTCTCCACGAAATCGCCGAGCGCATCGGTGCCGGCCAACCCCCGGGCATGGTCTTCAAATCCCGCGTCCCCACCGGCCGCGATTACCACGAATTCCGAGACGGTGGCGTTCATGACAATCTCATCACCGGCCGCATTCTCTGGCTACGTGGGCTCGAAGCGGGCGTAAATCTCGGCGGCAAGGTCGACACCTACGAACGCTACGTTTATATCCACGGTACCAATCACGAAGCGCGCATTGGCGAGCCGCTCAGTTCGGGTTGCGTGCTCATGCGCAATCTTGAGATCGTTGAGCTCTATGAGGAGGTGCGCGGCGGCGATCACGTGTTGATTGTCGATTAACTCGCGCCTGTTTAAACGATCAGACGTATCGCGTAAGAGAGGTCCGCAAGCATACGCGCTAAAAATCAGCGCGAGAATCATTACGAAACGAAAAACCCCGTGCATCGTTAACTGACGCACGGGGTCTTGGTCATCATGGCGAAGCCAAGATGATTAAGGCTTCACTTCGGTCGCCTCGGGCGGCGTTTTTTGTTTAAAGGTGAGTTTCTCGCCGTCGCGTTCAACGAGTACAGCTTCGCCTTCTTTAACGTCGCCGCGCAGCAACGCCTCAGCGAGGGGATCTTCGACGTAGTGTTCGACGGCACGACGCAGCGGTCGTGCGCCGTACTTCTCGTCGTAACCTTTATCAATGAGTAGTGATTTCGCGTCGGCGCTGAACTCAAGGGTGATTTTACGCTCAACCAGACGCTTGGCGAATTTGGTGATCTCGATCTCCACGATCTTGATGAGGTCGTTCTTATCGAGCGGGCGGAAGAACACGATGTCCGATATACGATTGAGAAACTCGGGCTTGAAGACGCGCTTGGCTTCTTCGAGCACTTTTTCACGCATCTTCTCAGCGTCGTTGAAACTCGCCGCCGCGGCAGCGAAGCCCATCGAGGTCTGGCGTTGGAGCAGCGCGGCCCCGACGTTGCTAGTCATAATGATGATCGTATTGCGGAAATCGACGGTGCGACCGAGGGAGTCGGTGAGACGGCCGTCTTCGAGGATCTGCAACAAAATCTGGAGGACGTCTGGATGAGCCTTCTCAACTTCGTCGAAAAGAATTACAGCGTATGGGCGACGGCGGACGGCCTCGGTGAGTTGACCACCTTCTTCGTAGCCGACGTAGCCCGGAGGCGAGCCAACGAGGCGCGATACGGCGAATTTTTCCATGTACTCGCTCATGTCGATCTGGATGAGCGCGTCTTGGTTGCCGAACATCTGCATGGCGAGTTGCTTGGCGGTCTCCGTCTTGCCGACGCCCGTGGGGCCGACAAACATGAAGGATCCGATGGGGCGGCGAGGGTCTTTGAGATCGGCGCGGGAGCGACGCAGGGCGCGCGCGATGGCACTCGCGGCGAGCTCTTGGCCGACGACATTTTTCTGGATCTCAAGTTCGAGGGTCAGGAGTTTTTCACTCTCTTTTTTCTCCATGCGGGAGAGCGGGATCCCGGTCCAATCAGCAACGACCTGCATCATCAGATCTTCATCGATTGCGATGCGTTTCTCGTCGCGAGATTTACGCCATTCGGCGGTGATCTCATCTTGTTTAGCACGGAGCTGCTTCTCGCTGTCGCGGTGTTTGGCGGCTTCCTCAAAATGCTGATCGGCGATCGCTTTTTCTTTAAGGACGCAGACGTCCTCGATTTCTTTGGTGAGCCCCTCGATATCAGGCGGGCGCACAAGTGCTGAGATGCGAGCGCGCGAGCCAGCCTCATCCATAACATCGATGGCCTTGTCGGGCAGGAAGCGGGCCGTGATGTAGCGATCGGAGAGTTTGGCGGCTGCTTCGAGGGATTTGTCACTAAAGGTGGCCTTGTGGTGATCTTCGTACTTACCGCGGATACCTTTGAGGATGGTGACCGTATCTTCGACTGAAGGCGGCTCAACCTTCACGCTCTGAAAGCGCCGATCGAGGGCGGAATCTTTTTCGATGTATTTGCGGTATTCATTGAGCGTAGTTGCTCCAATGCACTGAAGCTCCCCACGGGAGAGCGCGGGCTTGAAAATATTAGAGGCGTCCATGGCTCCTTCGGCGGCGCCAGCGCCGACGATGGTGTGCATCTCGTCGATAAAGATGATAACGTTTTTAGCGCGTTTCACTTCGTCCATCACGGCCTTGATGCGTTCTTCGAATTGGCCGCGGTATTTGGTACCCGCGACCATAAGCGCGAGGTCCAGGGTAATGACTTTTTTATCGGCGAGAATTTCCGGCACGTTGCCTGCGACAATTTCTTGAGCGAGGCCTTCAGCGATGGCGGTCTTACCGACGCCGGCTTCACCGATGAGCACGGGGTTGTTTTTCGTGCGGCGGCAAAGAATTTGGATGACGCGACGAATTTCGTTTTTGCGACCAACGACAGGATCCATCTCACCTTTGCGGGCGAGCTCGGTGAGGTCGCGGCCGAAGGCTTTGAGCGCAGGAGTTTTTACTTCTTTTTTATCGTCGGGGGCACCGGCGGCGCGTTGCGGGGTGCCGGCGGTGGCTTCTTCACCGGGGGTGCCGGCATCGCCGGAACCACTGCCAGAGAATTGAGGATCTAGTTCTCGGAGGATTTCGTTGCGGGTGCGTTCGATATCGATTTCGAGCGACTTGAGCACGCGGGCCGCGACGCCTTCGCCTTCGCGGAGGAGGCCGAGCAGGATGTGTTCTGTGCCGACGTAGGAGTGGCTAAGGGTCTTCGCTTCTTTGCCAGCGAGGGCTAGGACTTTTTTGACGCGCGGGGTGTAGGGGATGCTACCGGGGGTCTTGGTTTCTTGGCCGGTGCCGACCTGTTTCTCGACGGCAGATCGCACGGTCTCAAGGTCGAGACCCATTTTCTGAAGAACGCTGACGGCGACGCCTTGGCCGAGTTTGATGAGGCCGAGGAGGATGTGCTCGGTGCCGACGTAGTTGTGGTGAAAGCGATCGGCTTCCTTGCGCGCGAGCGCGAGCACCTGCTGAGCCCGAGGCGTGAAGTTGTTCATCGGTTCTTGAGACATGAGCGTAAGGGGGTCGTGGTTTAGTTCTTTCCGTTACTGTTGATTAAAGTGAAATCCGGACGGACAAAATTGGCAAACTCGGAGCGCAAATGAGCGGCGCGAAGAAGATCGCGCTGAGCGGGATCGAATTCGCCTTTCTGGGCGTGTTGAAGGTGTCCGGGCTGAGCTTCGATAAAGAGGCGGTCAATGGTGGAGCGATTAGCATCGGGAAAAACGCCTAGGTCGATACCCAGACGGATGAGCGAGAGCAGGTTCATCGCTTCGCTGGAATTGAGCAGGTGGCTATTCTGCATGATGCCATAAGCGCGTCCGATTTTATCGAACAATTTACCCGAATCAGCCTCGAGGAGTTTTTCGCGGGCGTTGAGTTCGTGCTCGATGATGGATTGGAGTACGCTAGTGAGTCGCTTAAGAATTTCCTCTTCAGATTCACCTAGTGTCGTCTGATTGGAAATTTGGAAAATACTGCCGCTGGCGTCGGAGCCTTCGCCAAAAAGGCCGCGTACAACCATGCCGAGTTGGTTCACAGCGCGGACAACCTTTTCCATCTGGCTTGAGATGACGAGCGCGGGCAGGTGCATCATAGCGGATGCGCGCATGCCGGTTCCGAGATTGGTGGGGCAAGCCGTGAGGTAGCCGAGCGTGGGTGAAAAGGCGTAGTCGAGGCTGGCCTCAAGGGCTGTATCGAGCTCGTTGATGACATTCCAAGTTTTTTTAAGTTGGAAGCCGGCGCGGAGGACTTGAATGCGAAGGTGGTCCTCTTCGTTGACCATGACGGAGACCGTCTGGTCTTTGCTGATGATCACGCTGCTGCCCTGTTTGGATCCGCTAAGTTCACGGCTGATGAGGTGGCGTTCGACGAGGATTTGTTTTTCGAGTTCACCGAGTTGGTCGACGGCGACGTTCAGGCTGCGCTTGAGCGGGGTCGCGGCAGCGACGGCAGCGGTGCAAATTTCGGCAATACGGGTACGTTGCGCAGGTTTAGCCCAGCCGGGAAATGGCTGAGCAGCTAGGTTGCGCGCAAGGCGGATACGGGTCATCAAGACAATCGCGGTCTTGTTGCTGGCCGCATCGGTCAACTCAGAGGGCGAGGCAATGAGCGAGGCGATCGTCATGGCTGACTCAGCGCGGCGGCGATTGGTCGGGGGCTTGTTTGAATTGGCTGATTTCATCGCGGGTGCGGGCGGCGTCTTCGTAACGCTCGGACTTAATGGCGTCGCTGAGGTCGAGTTCGAGTTTAGAGAGGCGTTCGTGGAGAGTCTGGCGGGCCAGCGCGGCTTGAGGGATTTTACCCGTGTGTTTGGTGCCCTTGTGCATGCCGTCGAGCATCGGCTCGAGCATACCCTTGAAAGCGTCATAACAAGCCGGACAACCGAAGCGGCCATGCTTTTTAAAATCAGCTTGGGTAAAACCACAGGATTCGCACCGCATCGCACCTGGGCCAGATTCGGGATTTAAAGAGGCTTTGAGCAAAAGATCGGAGAGCGAAAAACCGCTCGGATCCGTGACGCCCTTAGCCTGAGCACAAGCTTCGCAGAGGTCCACCTTGTGCACTTTATTGCTCACGATTTGGGTAAGGTGCACTGTGGCTGGCTTATCGCAGAGGTCGCATTTTAAGGGATTGGCCATGGCTCGATTAAAGAATCTAACTTTAACTATGCCTCGAGCCCACACTCTGGCAAGTGCGGGTCACGAAGAATCTTGGGATTAACAGCACGCGGGCAACGCGTCCTGTAAAATGAAGGGGCGGAAGAAATGGCGTCAGATCCGGGTGCCTTCGACCAAGACGCGTCGGCGGAATGCCGCGAGCACACGTTGCGTAATAGAACCGGGCTTACCGTCGCCGATCACGCGGCCATCGAGTTTCACCACCGGGATGACCTCAGCGCCAGATCCGGTGAGGAAACACTCATCGGCACACCAGATGTCGTAGCGCGTCATGTCGCTTTCGCGTAAGGGGACGCCGATTTCGGCGGCTATATCAATCACCGTGTCTCGCGTGATGCCCTTGAGTGCGCCTTGTGAGGAGGAGGGAGTGATGATCGCACCCTTGTGCACGATGAAAACATTATCCGCAGTGCATTCGGCGACGTAGCCCTGCTCGTTCAACATGATCGCCTCGAGCGCTCCGAACTGCCTGGCCTCGATCTTGCCAAGGATGTTATTGAGGTAATTGAGGGACTTAATGGTGGCCGGCAACGCCGCCGGGCCAATGCGACGCGTGGGCACGGTGACGATGGCGAGACCATTGTCGTAGTGTTCCTGCGGGTAGAGGGAAATCTTGCTGGCGATGATAAAAATTGACGGTTTCGGGCAGAGCCAAGGCGCCAACCCGAGATCACCCACGCCGCGCGTGATCACCAAGCGAATGTAGGCGTCCTGGAGACCGTTTTGGCGGCAGGTCTCGCAGGTGAGTTCACGCAATTCTGCACGCGTATGCGGCATCTGAAGCATGATCGCCTTGGCGGAGTACTCTAAGCGCTCCAGGTGCTCGTCTAGCCGAAAAATGTTACCCCCATAAAGCCGGATGCCCTCAAAGACGCCGTCGCCGTACAGCAGACCGTGATCAAACACGGACACTTTGGCCTCGGAGGAATCGACGAATTTACCATCCAGATAGATCTTCATCCTTACAGCGTAGGGCGCGCATAAAAGCTTTGTCCAGTCCGAGTGCGCGATATTCTGCTTGAGCTCCTTGGAGTTCGGGTAATTTTCAAAAGCACTTTTTTCCCCTAAACTAGATAATCACCCTCCCATGCGCATCACCGCTAAAAACAAGATCGCCGGCTTCACCCTCATCGAATTGCTCACGGTCATCGCGATCATCGGCATCCTCGCGGCAATCATCATCCCCACCGTCGGCACTGTACGTGAAAAGGCCCAACGCGCCGTCGACTCTAATAATATCCGCGAAGTCCTCAAGGCCGCGCAAATTTACGCCGGCGACAACAACGACCGCCTCCCTGACCCCCAGACCAGCGCGACATTGATCACTGGTGGCACCGCCGTCTATCGCTGGCCGGGCATCCTCGCTAAAAATAACATCCTCACCGACCCTGCGTTCTACTTCGCGAAAAACGATCCGCTCTATCCCGCCACCGTCCCTACGGTGATTCTTCGCGCTGGCGTCGCCGCGCGCAATCAGATGGATACGACCTTCATTGCTTCGACGATCTCGTTGGAATTCGTCGGCGGTGTTAAAATGAGCGACACAGCCACCACGCCCGTCGTTTACACCCGCGGCCTGCAGACCGCCGGCACTTGGAACGGCACCACCAACGCCACCAACATCGGCGTCTACAAAGACACCGGCGGCTACATCGCCTACCTCGGCGGTAACGTAAATTTTCATCCTAACACCACCGGAATTTTCACCTCAAACGGTAACGGCAACTCGAAACCTACCAACATCCTACAAGCCATTCCCTACAGCACTGTCGCAGCTAATCGTGCCCGCATCTACGGGGTAAATTCGCTCATCGGCAGCGCCGCCGGCACCGTCGCCGTGCAAGGCCCCTAACCCTGTTCGCTCCGACTCTTTTTCAACCCGGCCGCTCCCAAGCGCCGGGTTTTTTATTTCCAGCTTTCCCCGCAGCCAATCGACGATCAGTATCTATTTCGTAGTCCTATGTCGCCCGCCGTCTCCGAGCCCACCAGCAATACCACTTACATCATCGGCCATAAAAATCCCGATGCTGATTCGATCTGCTCCGCGCTGGCTTATGCGGCATTGAAAGAGGCCCGCGGTGAAAAAGGCTACATCGCCGCCCGCTGCGGCAACAGCAACGCCCGCATCGACACCATCCTCACCCGCTTCGGCCAATCCCTCCCCGTTTATGTGAGCGACGTCTCACCTCGCGTCCGCGATCTGATGGTTGCCAATGCCGTTTCCGTTTCACCCGAAGCCACCTGCGCCGAAGCCCTCGAACTTATCGATCGCCACGACATTCGCCAGCTACCGGTCATTGACTCCGCCCGCCAAGTACTCGGCACGATCTCCCTCGCCCACCTCGGAGGTATTTTCATTCCCCGCCTCAGCGAACCGCGCACCCTCCGGCAGGTAAACTCTTCCCTCACCCACATCGTTCGCTCGATCCAAGCCAAGGCCCTCCACTTGGTCGCCCCCGAGCAAATCGACGAATACTTCATTCGCGTTGGCGCCATGGACGTCGCCACCTTCTGGACCATTTCCGAACGTGACAACATCCCCGCCAACCGCTCGCTCATCATCGTCGGAGATCGCCGCGACATCCAAGCCCGCGCCATCACCCTAGGCGTTCGCGCCATCATCATTACAGGCGGTCTCGGCGTCGACGACGACATCCTCCGCCTCGCCCAAAGCGCCGGCGTCAGCATCATCAGTAGTCCGTGGGACTCCGCGACCACCGCTCTCGGCGTCCGCACCGCAACCACGATCGACCGCGTCATCGAGAAACAATTCACCTCGTTTCACCCCGACGCCCGCCTCGCCGATATCCGCCGCAAAATCTCCGCCATGTCAGCCCCCGCGGCAATGGTGCTCGATGATAACGGCGCCCTGGTCGGCGTGCTCTCCAAGAGCGACATTCTTAAACCCGTTCAAACCCGCCTGATCCTCGTCGATCACAATGAGATGACTCAAGCGGTCAGCGGCGCCGAAGAGGTCACCATCACCGAGATCATCGACCACCACCGCCTTGGCTCTCTCAACACCCCCCAACCCATCCTCTTCATCAACGAACCGGTCGGATCCACCTGTACTATCATCGCCGATCTGTTCCGGCGCGAAAACCTCCAACCCTCACCGGCGATCGCGGGTATCATGATGTCCGGACTCATCTCCGACACCCTCCACCTCAACGGGCCGACCACCACCCGCAAAGACGCGATCCTCCTCGCCTGGCTCGCCGAAATAGCCGGTGTAAACTCCAAGCAACTCGCCGACGAAATCTTCAACTCCGGCTCCGTCATCCTCGCTAATCCCCCGGAGAAGATCGTCCGCTCCGATTTCAAAATCTACGAAGAAGAAGGCCAACGCTTCGCTGTCTCCCAAGTCGAAGAACTTGGCTTCGGCAATTTCTGGCAACACGCCAACCCTATCTCCGCTGCACTTCTTAGTCTGCGCGAAGACGAAGGACTCGCCTTTGCCGCCCTGCTCGTCACTGACATCAACACCCAGAATTCACTTCTATTGGTCAAAGGCGACGCCAGCTTCATCCAACGCATTAATTACGCCCACGTAGAACAGGACGAAATATTCGACCTCCCGGGCATCGTCAGTCGTAAAAAGCAACTCATCCCCTACCTCACCAGCCTGCTCAAGGAAATGGGCGCTGACGGCAACGCCCCCAACACTCGCAGCAAAGCTAAATCCGCCAAGCGCAAGTAAGCTCGCGCCAGCTCTTCAGCGGACCGCATCCAGCACGGACGCGGCCCAAGCACAAAAAACGCGCTTAAATATGGATCGCTTCGCCGGTGACTGCCGCCGCGGCCTCCATATTGGCTTCGCTCAAGGTCGGATGAGCGTGGATCGTGTGATGAATCTCATCGACCGAAGCCTCGAGATCCATCGCCAAACCGTACTCCGCGATCAACTCTGTGGCCTCGGAACCGATGATATGCGCGCCGTAGATTTCGCCTGTCTTTGCATCGGCAATGACTTTGACGAAACCCTCGCTCTCCGCCGCTGCGACCGCCTTGCCGGAAGCCGTGAACGGGAATTTGCCGACTTTGCAAGAAAGTCCTTTTTCCTTCGCGGCCTTCTCGGTGAGACCTGTACTGGCGACCTGCGGCTGACAATACGTGCAGCCCGGAAAATTTTTCACCCGCTTAGGGTGGCCGTGGCCAAACATGCCGTTAACCGCGTTGATTGCTTCAAAGGTCGCCACATGCGCGAGCCACGGCGGCCCGATAATGTCGCCTGCCGCGTAAACGCCCTTGATGCTCGTCTGATAATCGTCGCCGATTTTTAGGTAACTGCGATCCAGCTCGGGTTTTAGATTGGCCGCAAACGCTCCTTCGAGATTCGCCACTACGCCAATCGCCGACAACAACACCTCGGCCTCGACTTCGGTCTTCTGGTCGCCTGCGACGAGATCAACCTTCACCGAGTTTTTGCCGACGCGGAAATTCTCGCACTTCGTATTCGTGTGCAACGCCACGCCCTGCTTCTCGAACGAACGCGCGAGCGCCTTGGCCACTTCTTCGTCCTCGACGGGTAGAATCTGCGGCAACATCTCGACAAGCGTCACCTTCGATCCGAAGGAATTATAAAGGTAAGCGAATTCCACGCCGATCGCACCCGCGCCCACGATAATGATCGACTTGGGCAACTTCAGATTAGAAAGCGCCTCGCGTGAAGTCATTACTCGCACGCCGTCAAATTCGAGTCCAGGAATCCGGCGCATCTTGCAACCGGTAGCGACAAGCACGTTCTTGGCCTTGAGATATTTTCCGACGTGTTCGCCTTCGGTGATCGTCACCATGCCCGGCGCGGTCACCTGCGCGCGACCAACGAAGTAATCGACCTTGTTTTTCTTAAACAGAAACTCGATGCCCTTAGCCATCTGGCCGGCCACGCCGCGCGAACGCTCCATGACTTTGGCGAAATCGAAACCCACGTCTTTCACGGAAATGCCGTAGGCGTCAGCCTTCTTGATTTTTTGGAAAAGCTCCGCGCTCTTCAGTAACGCCTTGGTCGGGATACAGCCCCAATTAAGGCAAGTGCCCCCCGCGCGCTCCATCTCGATGCACGCGACTTTCTTGCCGAGTTGTCCGGCGCGGATCGCACCCGCGTAGCCCGCTGGGCCACCGCCAATGACAACGAGATCGTATTCCATGGATTCTGCCATGTCGCCAAGCTGCAATCGCCTCCACCTCCGTCAAACGGAAACTCCGCTTCTTTAAATATCAATCACATCAGCCGGCTTTTCCTTTTTCGACCGCGTCGGGCCCCCAACGCCTCCACTCGGCCCCCGCGGACCGCGCGTAAACACGTTCAAAACCAGATTCGTAACGCTCACAACGATCGCGCCACCCACCGCCGACCAAAAGCTCGCCACGTAAAAACCGTCCACCAATCTAGCAACCAGCAAAAACAACAAGGCATTGATCACGACCATCCCCAAGCCCAAGGTGAGCAAAATGAAGGGCAGCGTAAACAGCACCATCAACGGCTTCAGGATCGCGTTGAAGAAACTCAATAATACGACCACGACCAACAACGTCGAACCGCTGTCGCAGCGGATGCCGATCCCAAGTTTGGTTGCGAGCATAACGCCAAGCGCGAGGATCGCCCAACGCATGAACAGTTGCGATAACGCCGAATTCATAGTCCGCCACTCTCCGCCCTGCTGATTAACCGGCAATGAAAATTCTCATCGTCCAAGACTACCTCCGCAGCGGTGGCACCGAGCGACAATCCGTTCTCCTCGCCCACGCTTTTAGCGCGGCGGGTCACCCCACCACACTTTTGACGTTTCGACCCCGCGGAGCGTTGCAGAGCACGCTCGCGCCCACCGTTAAGCACCAGGCGCTTCAGTCATTCGATACGCATCTAGATTGGTTCGCCCCCGGGTTATTCAACGCCGTCGAGGCTGCCACACCCGACCTGATTTTGTGCATGGGACGCATGGCGAATTGTTACGCGTTTGCCCTGCGTAACCTCGTGCAAGATCGCTGGCCCCGTACCGCTGTGGTCGCAACCATGCGTACAGGAAAATCCCTACCCTACTTCTTTCGGCGCTCGCTGCGCGCAGCTACTCATATCGTCGCCAACAGCCATGAAGCCAGCGCCACGCTTTACGGCCGTTACGGCATACCCGGGGACAAAATTTCCGTCATCCATAACTCTCTTGTTTTCCCAGCACCCGCCGCGCCTACCTTCGCTGCCGCCCTTCGCGCCCAACAAGGTGCCACCGCCACAACGAAGATCCTGCTTAACGTGGCCATGTTTCGCCCCGAGAAAAACCAGCGCGAACTGATCCACCTCGCCGCCGGCATTCCCACATCTACAAATTGGCAGCTCTGGCTCGCCGGCGAAGGTCCAGCCCGCGCCTCATGCGAACAGCTCGCCGCCGAGCTCGGCCTGAGCGAGCGCGTACGCTTTTTGGGGTTTTTGCGCGATCCCGCCCCGCTTTACGCCGCGGCCGACATCGCCGTCCATACCTCCGAAAGCGAATCTTTGTCCAATTTTTTGATCGAGGCCCAAGCCCACGGCCTGCCCGCAGTCGCCTACGATGCGCAGGGCATCGGCGAGTGTTTTATCTCCGGTCACACCGGCTGGGTGATCCCCCGCGACGACCGTTTGGCCTTCCACGCTGCCCTCGCCCCGCTCTTTCAACTCTCGAACTCCGCCCGCGGCGAATTGGCGAGTGCCGCTCGCAGCTACGCCCGCACAAGCTTCGATCCCGCCCGCCAAGTCACGGCGTACCTCGACCTCTTCGCCCACCTTTATTCCCGCGCCCAACCATGACCAACCAACAGCGCACCGACTCCATCGAACGCTATTTGCGCGAGCACAAATACGCTGATCTGCACACGCTCGCCACGCGCTTCGGTGGCTCGCTTTCCACGGTACGTCGTGTCCTCGATTCGCTTGAAACCCGCGGCATCGCCCGTCGCCACCACGGCGGTGCATCGCTGATCGAGACGGATGCCTTCGCCCAAGAGTACGATTTCATCGCCCGCAACCAGCGCCATCCCGACGAGAAATTCGCCATCGCACGACTTGTAGCCGACCAAGTCCAACCCGGCATGACCGTCATCCTCGACGGCGGCAGCACCACCTACGCCGTCGCTCGCCTACTCGCCGATAAACACCTCCAAGTTATCACCAACTCGCTCCCCATCGCCTCCCTTTTCGGTGAGATCGGCAGCGTCGAAACCATCGTCACCGGCGGCAGTATTTATAGCCGCCTTGGCGTCCTCGTCGGCCCATTGTGCGAACAATCCTTCGAGCAAACTCACGCCGACCTCGCGATCCTCGGCGGCGCCGGCATCACCGAAAACGGCATCTGGAATCACAACGCCCTCATCGTCGCTGCGCAGCGCAAGATGATTGGCGCGGCGGAACGCACGATTTTCGCCCTCGATAAATCCAAGTTTGGACGCAAAGCCCTCAGCCTCACCACTCCTTTCGACGCTCGCTTCACCATCGTCACCGACACGCGCCCAACCCCCTCTGTAATCCGCTCCATCAATAACGCCGGCGCCAAACTCACCCTCACGCGCTAGTGCGCGTCACCCGCTCGAGTCGTACCGCGAACTTACGTCGGGATTTGCGTTCTCTACCGGTCTATTCATCCGTGCCCATCCGTGGTTAAAAAATCTTCCGCCCTTTCCGTCGCCCCCACCATCGCCGCTCCCGAGTGCATTCGTCTTCGCGGCGTCCGTCAAAATAACCTCAAGGGCTTCGACCTCGATCTGCCGCTCGGCCGCTACGTGGTTGTCACCGGCCTGAGCGGCGCGGGTAAATCTTCACTCGTTTTCGACACACTCCACGCCGAAGGCCAGCGCCGCTACGTCGAGACGTTCTCGGCGTACACCCGTCAGTTTCTCGATCTCCTCGACAAACCCAAAGTCGACTCAATCGAAAATATCCGCCCGTCCATCGCCATCGAACAGACCAACACCGTAAAAACGTCCCGCTCCACTGTCGGTACGATGACAGAGCTCACTGATTTTTTTAAAGTTTGGTTCTCCCAAGTAGCCACCTGTTACGACCCCGCCACCGGTGAGTCCATCGACGATGACAACCCGCCT
>Ga0214919_10006731_pt1 | contig 15696 bp, 20 predicted proteins | sample LL1503_MetaG_FD_177994 | JGI IMG/M metagenome (GOLD analysis project Ga0214919, IMG submission 177994) | Freshwater microbial communities from Lake Lanier, Atlanta, Georgia, United States - LL-1503 | ecosystem: Environmental > Aquatic > Freshwater > Lake | place: USA: Georgia | collected... | reverse complement strand
TAAGGCTTATAAATCGATTAATGTCCGGGAAGGAGTCATTATCTTAAATCTGGATAAACATATGGAACTTAGCAAAACGGATGAGGAAATCATCCTGAAGCAGGCTCAATCTACTCATGACCGGATTAGTTTTGATGAAGCAGGTTCCAGGTTTATTAGCAAGTTACAAATCTTTATGCCAACAGCTAAGGAGGAGCATTTGTTAGCTGATAATGTCCGTAAAAATGTTGAAACAATTAAAAAGGAACCGGAACCGCAAATATCTGGTGATATCTGGGACACTGTACGAAGTAAATTTATTGATTTGGTACCTCAGGGCGAATTACTGGATCAGCATTGGATAAGCAAGCTGGAAGCAAGTATTGATACAAGTTCAGGAAAATTAACCTTAAAAGCTCCGAGCAGTTTTGTCAAGGACTGGGTATCAGATAACTATATGCATCATATTGTGAGATTAGCAGGAGGGATGGGTTTTGCCGTGGGTCTTGGTTATGGCAATGAAAAACCTTACTACAGCAAACTGTAAAAAATATGCACGGAGTTAAGGAGTATGATTTTTATGATCAGGAAAGGAGAAATTAAAAATTCTGTAGTTAAAAGGTTATTAATAATTATGGCAGGTTTTGCAGTATTAAATTCATATACGGCCGAGGCTAATTCCCAAATTGGAAATATCAGTTACTGGTATGATGATGCAGATATCAGGAATGTTATCAGGAATCGCCTTGGTGATAGTGTATATATTGCCCCTGCAGTACCAAGCAACACTGAATTGATCAAGGATGTAGTAGCAGTTGCTTTGCTTGAGGCACAAACAGGAATACCTGCACTGATACCGGTAAATCTGAATAATAATCACTGGACGGGGATTGCAATCAGGAGGAAGCTTGATGGTAATATTATCGTATTTTACAATGATTCTTTCGGTACTCCCGTCGGCGGTGTAAGTACTCAGAGCGGTCAGTATATTGAGGCCATAAAGAAGATACTACCGACTAGCGAAATTGTTGACTTGAAGGTTCATCAGCAGAATGACGGATCGAGTTGCGGAGCATTTACTGCCGAGAATCTGATAGCCTTAGCGGGTTTAAGTCAAGTAAACCTAACCCCTGAAGCAGCAAGAGAGTTACTTGGAAAAATTAACGACGCACGAACCATCCGTATTCTACATCTTGGTAGCCTGCAAGCAAAAATAATAACAGCTGCTGAAATAATAGCAGGAAGCGTAGCTGGTAAGTATGTGGAAGCAGTAAGCGGAGTTGCCTTTTTCGATATGGCAAATGTTGCCGGAGCTACAGCGGACAGGCTTACTCATCTGTATCTGATTGATACCGGCAATATGGGTGTATCCGGCGGAGACGAGGAATCCAGTTATGGACTCTGGATTCGGGGGAGCTATGGAAGTGGCATATTCAAGTCTCAAGATTCTCTGCAAGTAAAGCAGAAATGTAAGGGAGGATCTATCGGTTTTGACGGCAAGATTGATGATGATACTATTATCGGTATTGCTCTAAATCATAACCGGACAAAACTTACGCCAAAATCCACTTCTGAAAGCGTAGTAAGTAATATCAGCAACAATGGCGGTAGCAGGTTTAGCGGTGATATCAGATCACTCATCGGTAGTCTTTACGGAAGTATCAACATGAATGAAAGACTAGTACTCGGCGGTGAGGTTAGGCTCGGTCAGGTTGACGCTAAAGTCAACTATTACTCCCTGATTAATGGCAATAACAGATTCAAATTAAAAGGGGAATTACTCGGGGGATCTCTAGTAGCTGATTATTATTACCCTATAGCTAAACTTTTTCTAGTGCCAAACCTTGGCATTTCTTATGAGACCATAAGATTCAAGGGCAAGGATCAGGGAAATCTGAAGATTGAAAAGCTTGCTATTCGGAGGCCTGCAATTACGGGAGGAATTGCATTAACGGGGATTTTTCAAGTTGGAGAATGCCAATTGATCCCTGAAATCAAAGCAGCGTATGAAGCAGGATTTTCCCCCAAATCAAACAGACTAAAGATAAGGAATAGCGGCGGTCTCTCTCTTTCTGATTACAGGATACCCATGCCGAAAGATTCATACAGACTTGGAGCAGGCATGGGTATTTCTTTTTCAAGGTTTGAGGCAAGTGCCGGTTATGAGAGGAGGGGCTACAGGCGTTATTTGGGAAACAGCTTCTATGGAAAGCTGCGGATTAATATTTGATAAAAACTGACAATAAAAGGGAGGAACAGTCATGGGACGAAAAAGCAGTTATTTGGAGCAAATGGATAAATTCATCGGTAGGAAAATCTATTTTCTTCGTCTAGCAAAAGGATTGAGTCGTGCTGAGTTATCAAAAGTAATCGATGTAACCTATCAACAACTACAAAAGTATGAAAACGGAACGAAATCCGGGTTTCTGCTTCGAGATTAATGCTAATAGCTAAAGCTCTGGAGCATGAGATACCATATTTTTACGAAGGGTTTGAAGGAAGTGATAACAGAGGTGCCTGGTACTGTAGAAAAGCAGGTAGCCTGAATAAATCAAATTAACCAAAGGAAACGGTATGAGTTACAAACAATCAATTTTAAAGATTACACGAAACAGGGAGTTTTTAAAAATAATAAAAAAGCTGCAGCTCGGAAGAATAATCGTAACTTTTTACGCGTTAATTTCGGTGTTTATTCCGGAGGCCTTAGCAATTGATCTGGATGCGGGAGGAAAGGCTTTTTTTGAGCCTGTAGTTGCCTTTAGCAAGGTGTATACACCGGTAGCAATATTCATAGGCGGAGTTGCAGGCCTTGCTTTTACTCCGGGAGAGCCAAAAACAAAAATAGCCGGTGCTGCCGGTGGTATGGCTCTTGGCGGACTCCTGATTAAAGCAGCGGAAAAAGCATTCGGTATTGTCTAAGTTAGCAGGGGAGTTACATATCATGGAACGAATATATCTAAGTAAATGCCTGAACAGACCCGTAAGAATAATGGGCTCTTCCTTTTTTGGCGTTATCGGGGGAGGAGTAGCAATGCTTTTAATGTGGATATTATTCAGTATGCCGATAGGGATAATATCGTTTGTCGGAGGTTATACCGTCGGTAGGGCATTTGGGATTATCTGGCATAAGGGGAGATGGCAGAGATGGATTTACTGGTATTTACCGTTTGCCGGGTTAATAGGAGGTAAAAACCTACCGCAGTCGCATATGAGGAGATTTTTCTAAATGGAAGATATAAGGCTTATGACTGTTCTTGAAAAAGTAACCGGGCAACGGAACATGATTTTAATTGCCGGCGGGATACTGCTGTTTAGCAACCTGTTTCTTTCCTTTAGTATAATGAGCATGAATCGTGAGGTGATACTGGTTCCCGGTATTGATCGGGAATACAGGATAAAGGGCACCGACGTATCCTTAAGTTATCTGGAAGAGTGGAGCAGGACTACACTGGTTGGGTTACTTGATTTAACACCGAATAATGTACTCCATAAAAAGCATATGATCCTACGTCATACCCTAACAGGCAGTATTCAGGATATCAGTCAGTATTTTGCTGAAAAATCGGAGCAGCATAAGGAGTTTGATCTGATTACATATTTTACGGAGACGAAGCCGCTGGAAATCGATCCTGAAACTTTATCGGTAAAGGCAACGGGGATTTTAACCGTCGGTTACGGGAAGAGATATTTTGAGGATAGGGATGCGGAATACTTACTTAAATTTCAGATGCAGGGAGGAAAGCTTAAACTTAAGAAGTTTACTGAAATTATCAAACCGGATTTAAAAACTCCCGCCAAGAAACAGGAGGAAGAGGAGCAGGTATGAAAACGTATAACAAGAGGATAGTCAGCAGTATTATATTTTCATGCCTTGCGGTAATAACGCAGAGTACCGCTTTTGCTACTTCGCAAGGTGTGGTTGAAAATAGTAGCCCTGCAAATGGTTTAAAGGATTCAAAACTTCTTCCTTCCGGTGATGTTACTGCCAAAGATGTTGAGGCTTTGCCTGCTGCAACCCTGAGTAAACCTGCTTTAGGGTTACAGCAATATGAAACGGATGGACCTGCAAGAATCAGAGCGGTTGTCAGCTACGGTTTGCAGAACCGTTTTCAAGTACAGGGGAGGAAAATCAGGGAAGTAATAGGTCAGGGATTTTTATACAGTATCAATAGTGATGAATCGGGTAACCATGTTTTTATTACGCCTGTTGCTGCGAAAGGGGAGATGATTGATCTGACTTTTATCTGTGATAACGATAAGGCTATTGATTTAAGTCTGCAAGTTCTGGAAGGGAGAAGTCAGTCAATACTGATTAACGAAAAAGAATTACCCGTTACTGAAAATAGCAGCAAAGAGGTTGCCTGTAATCATGAGCAGGAAATAGCTGCCGTCCATCTACTTAAAATGATGATCAAGGATAGAAAAAGCAGGTATGACGTAGAAATCTTGAATAAGAGCGTGCCCAATACCTTAACCCGAGAAGATACCTCCAGTCTTTCGTTTATTATTGACCGCAGGTACTGCTGGGCAAAAAACAATCTTAAGGGACTTAGAGTTGTTATTAAAAATCACGGCTTGGGGTTGATCCGGTTAAGCCGGGAAATCATGAATGATTTATTTGAGGATGTAAAATCGGTACATATTGCTCCTGCTTATTTGCGGGGAGGAGAAAGTGCTTTTGCATATGTTATCAGAGATGACGGTAGATTCGGTCAGAACGGAGAGAAGGAATAATCATGGGAAGTAGCGAAGAAGATTTGGGCGATAGCAAAAAGATCAGGAACCGGCAATTTATCAGAGTTGCCTGCGGAATAATGGCGCTGGCAATAGTTGCTTACGGTTATGATTTTGTAGTGGATCTATTAAACCCGCCGCCGGCTCCCTCAAAACCGTCACAGAATCAGAAAATTTCGGTCGAGCTACCTACAGATAGGTTAGATGGCGGTAAGATATGGTTTAATAATCTTGATCAAAGACTGAAAAAAGAAGAGACGGCAAGAAAAACTTACGAAGAAGAGCACAAGGAGCTGCTAAGTAACCTGGAGAAAAAAATCATCAATCAAAACAATAACAGTGAAATTGAATTATTAAAGGAGCAGGTCAGCTGGTTAAAAAAGGAGTTAGCAGAAACTGACCGGAAGGTAAATGCCGGGAAAGAGGAAACCGCCTTGCCTACCAATAACCATGGCGGTACGACGGCGCATAAAATCAGCGGCGCCGAATCTGCTCCTGTTTCAAAAGAACAATATAAAGACGGAGATAGTTACATCCCGGCGGGAAGTTTTGTATCGGGGGTACTCCGGGGCGGTATTTCTGCTTCCACCGGAGTTGGAACACCTGCGGAACCGCCGCCTATTTTTATTAGGGTAACGGGGCAGGGAGATTTACCGAAGGATTTTAAAATTGATTTAACCAGGTGCCGTATTGTTGCGAGCGGTTACGGCCAGATGGCCAATGAGCGGGTAATAGCAAGAGCGGAGACACTTTCGTGCACCGATAGTAAAACCGGTAAAGTGATAGAGACACAAATAGCCGGGGTAGTACACGGAACGGACAGTAAGAACGGAATAAAAGGAACGGTAGTATCGATGGCCGGCAAGCATTTAAAGAATGCGGCGCTGGGAGGAATGATCAGCGGTTTTGCGGGCACCGGTAAAAGCGATAAGGGATTCATGTTTAATCCCGGTCTTGGCGCAATTTCAAAGGATAAGACAGGTATAAAAGAGAAGATTACTGATTCAATGAGTCAAGGAGCCAGTAACGCGGCGGAAAAATTAGCCGACTATCATATGAAGATGGCGGAAGCGGCGGCACCGGTAATTGAAGTTCCCGGAGCCGTGCCGGTAACGGTATTTTTTTCCAAGGGAGTATATCTCGGTAGTGTCTCGGTAAAAGAGGAGATCAAGCATGAAAGAAAATAGCGGTTATGGATTTTCGGTAAATAAAAGGAGTACCCAGTTATGTAGTAAACTCATGGTTTTTATTGTTATGCTTTTAGGATTAAGCTCCTGCGCCGTATATGAAAATAAATTTGATTGCCCGCCGGGAAAAGGTGCTCATTGCAGTTCGGTAGAGGAAATAGAGCAGATGGTAAATAACGGCGGGGTCTGGAAAGTAAACGGTAAGGTTAAAGTAGCAAAGCAGAAAAAACGTCTTAGGGAAAACTGCTCAGGCGGAAGCTGCGATGACTTTTACGAGTTTGATGACGGTCTAAGAAGCGAAAGTAACCCGGGAGGCGAGTTCGGCAATATTAAGCGTTTAGCTCCGAGGTAATGATGATGAAACAAATAGTTGCGGCAAAAGAGAAATTCCTATCACTTGCAGGCTTGGAAACTAATAAGGAGCTTGGCATTTCCATGCCCGACATGAGCCGGCTTGTATTAGACCGCCTTGGTAACCCGGGCGACTGGAGTACACTGTTCTGTTATCGCAGTTTTGATCCTACTCGTGGCATTTTTCGGAATAAGGATGACGGCCTTGGTTTTGTTTTGGAAGCGCTGCCGCTTGTCGGCATTGATGAGAAGGTAATTAAAAATCTGCAGCACTTTTTTGATAAGGAAATGCCGGAGAAGAGTTTCCTGCAGTTTACTTTAATAGCAAGTCACAAGGTCGGTCATATTTTAAATCTGTGGCGGAAGATGAGAATAGTAGATGATCCGTTTTTAAACAGGATCACGCAGGATAGATTAAAATACATAAAAACTCTTGCTGAAGATTATGGAAATTCCGGTTTAAAAATTGCCCGTAATTACAGGATTATCATCAGTTTCAATTCAATGCAAATAAGCGCAGAGCAGATTGTCAATTTTAAACGACAGTTATGCAAGAAACTTGAATTGCTCAGTCTTGAACCTTTAAGCGTACCTGCGCAGGGGTTAATGGATTTAGCCGATGAAATGATGACGCAGGAAAATGATATAAACCAGAGGAGTAATAAATTAAATCCGTTAATGCCGTTAAATGAGCAGATTTTAAAGCCCGGAAAAGACCTTGAGGTCAGGGAGCAGGAAATCAGAGCCGGAAAAGCCATAACAAGAACTTACGGCGTGGCGGAATACCCCGAGTATTGGTCACTGGTTGATATGATCCGGTTACTGGGTGATAAGGGTGATAAAGGTTCTCCCTCAAGCATACCGGCACGTTTCATCATTAATTTTACGGTGGCAAGCGATATGCCAAAAGGTAGTAGTGAGCGGTTAATAGCACGAGGTGAGCAGGTAAGGAAATCAGCAGAGCAGTTTCTGGCAAGATTTGACGGGAATCTAAAACGGGAAGCAGCTGAGTGGGTAGAGGTAATTGACGATTTAAAAGAAGGAAGAAGGGTTTTAAGTTTCAATTTTACGGTCAGTATTACGGCGCCTGCTTCCGTTATGGAAGATGCGGAAGCAGCTTTGATATCGCTTTATAACATGAACGGCTGGGAGCTCATGCGAATGGACAGGTTTCATCTCCCCCTGCAGCTAGCGCTTATGCCGATGCAGGCAAGTTATTACTGGCAGGCCTTGCGGTTCATAAAACAGCGAATGATTTCTCTTAGCAAAAAGCTGGTGGCGAAGTTGCCATTCCACGGGGAATGGCAGGGTAATCCGGTATCCGGAGTTTTACTTCAGGCCCCGCAAGGACAGTTATTTAACTGGAATCCTTTTTACAAGATTGCCGGCGGCAATTATAACGTACAGATCTATGGGCCTTCAGGAGTAGGTAAGTCGGTGCTGATTCAGGAGATGGCAACAACGATGCTCTCGCATAATGTGCGGATGTTCATTCTGGATATTGGAAAAAGCTATGAGAATATCTGCAAACTGCTTGGGGGCGAATTTATTCGGTTCGGTAGCGGTAGCGAGATTTCATTAAACCCTTTAAGCGGTCTTGTGGACGAAAGCGGCAAGCTAAAAGAGGCTATACTTGAGGATGGAAGTTCTGTTCCGATAAAAACCATCAGGGCGGGAGAGAAGGAGTATCATGTCTCACTGGATGGGGTCATGTATGCAAAGAACATCATAACAAGTATGTGCGGCGCCGGTAATAACCCGCACAAGGAAGCATTAATAGAGGATGCTATTTATCGGGAAATAGAAGAGTTCGGCTCTGATCTTACTATCAGTAAAATCGCAGAGGTTCTTAAAAACGGTAACGGAATAGAAAGGGAACTCGGTGAGACCTTGTTACCTTTTACCGATCGCGGTATGCACGGCAAATATTTTGAAAATGCCGCCAATATTACTTTTAAGGAAAGGATAACGGTTTTTGAACTGGAAGAAGTAGCAAAGGACGAGACGTTATTATCGGTACTTATGCAGGTAGTAGCCATACAGATATTCATGCAGGTTTTATGTGGAGATAGGTCACAGAAATTCATGCTGGTAGTTGATGAGGCATGGCGGGCACTTGATCATAGTGAGAAGTTTTTAGCCGAGATGTCAAGAACGATCAGAAAATACGGTGGTTCTCTGGTTACCTGCGTGCAGAACGTAAGTGATTTATCGACAAGCGATCACAGGCGTACAATAGCACAGAACAGCGAGTGGACGGTGATGCTGGAGCAAAACAGCAAGGGTTTAAAGGCACTTGAGGGTTCTGCTTATGAATCCTTAATACCTCTTATTGAAACGATACAGTTCGTTAAAGGGAGTCATTCTGAAATGATGCTTTATTCAAGCCGAGTACTGGTAATCGGCAAGTTATTGCTTGATCCGTATGCTCAGGCACTTTACTCAACCGATGATAATGATTTCAGGTATTTAAGGGAATTGGAATCAAGAGGCATCGGGCTTGATAAAGCTCTGGAGGAGCTGGTGCGGTATAAGCGGCAAAGTTAATAATGGAATAGTTATTTGAGTGAAATTAAAGGGATATCAAGAGGAATAATGGTGGATTTTAGAAGAAAAAACATATTACATTTTATCGTTTTTTTAATCGTCGGTTTGTTAATAGGTAGCATGCTTACTTTAAAATACGCCGATCATGCGGGGCGAGCGGAGGTAGTATATATTGCCCGGGAAGAGTTATTGAATCTGGAGAAGGAGCGTATAAGAGCAAGCGGAGAGAAAGATCTGTTTTTCGGGATGATAGGTAACGAGTTACAGAGACTTATTGAAGAGACGGTTATGACTTACAAAAACAGGCGGGTAAAAATCATCTACTCAAGTTATGGCGGGATAGTCGGCCAGGATGTGTGCTCAATCTCAGGAGAGGTGCATGCAAAAATCATTCAAACTCTACAATCAGGAACCGGTAAAAAGGATAACTCTACGCCTGATGCAACAACAAAATAGATACAAAAATATAGGAATGATATGAGGAACAAGATACAGAAAAAGCAACCGGGCTTTGAGTTTAACTGGAAAAACAAATTGGCTATCTGGCTTGTTATAGTCTTTATAGCTATGGCTATAGGACAGCGATCAAAAATATCGGAAAAGCGTTATCGAGATAATGTTGATGAGATCCTGCTTGAGAGGAATGAATTAGAAATACCTGATTTAAGGAGGAAGAAGCAAGGATAACATGAAAAAAGCGTATATGGCGATGGTGTTATATATTTCTACCTTTAGCAATACTGTTTTTGCTAAGGATTTTGGTAATCGGGGCGCAAATTATCCGGTAGCGGAAGAAAGTATTTTAGTTAGCTTGCAGAGGAAATTTGCAGAACTTGATTTAAAAAAAGAAGAAGAGAGAATGCGCAGCATAGCAGAAGAAAGGGTTAGAAACCCTGCTCCCGTTTCCGGGATTATACCGGCAAAGGAAACAAGAGAATTTTGGCACGATCCGACTTATATCCTTACTGAGGATGCGGTATTACCTTGCGGTCGAGTGTTATACAAAGCAGGCACTAGAGTAAATCCTTTGGATTACATGTACCTGGATCGTAGATTGTTCTTTATCGACGGAAGGGAAGAGAAACAGGTAGAGTGGTTAAAAGGTCAGTTGTTACCGGATAGTAGCAGCGGAGCGAAGAAAATAGAGGACAGGATTATTTTAGTGGGCGGAAGTCCACCGGAGGTACAGGATAAGTTGGGATTCGAAGTATATTTTGATCAGGGCGGGGAACTTACAACCAGGTTCGGTATTAGGGGAAGTCCTGCGGTAGCCGAGCAGGCCGGAAAAAATCTGAAAATAGTTGAAGTAGCCGTTGATCCGGAAAAATAGAGTCGGTAACTGATAAAAATCATAACGAAATGAAAAGAGGGAGTATAAATCATGAGCGTAGTTAAAACTTTACAGGAGCGGATCGAGGAATTGGAAAAGCAGAGGAAAGAACTGGTTCAGTGGCGGAAGAATGAAATATTTGAGGTAATAAATGCCAATGGCGGCATTTGTCTGGACAATAGGTTACTTGCAGGTCTGGCGATTTATGCCTCCATGGAAGAGAACAGGAACGATGCTTTTCTTGAAAAGCTGAAAGAGATTGGCTCAAAGGCAACGTTTCCCAGTAGGCGGAAGAAACCGGGTGCGAAATCTGGTAATCAGAACGGATAAAAAAATAAGGTATTTTGCAATGTTAATAAAGAATGAATCCATTTTTGAGAGGAAGAGCGATGCCAGGAAAAAGATCATGTTAGGCGGTTTGCTGGTTAAGGCCGGTTTTGATCATATGCACCCACAGGATGCAAGCGCACTATACGGAATGCTCCTTGATTGTAAGAGAGTATTGAAGGAGAAACCGGAATTGATGTCCAGGTGGAGGAAAATGGGGCAGGCGTTACTAGCAGGTAAAAATGATAAATTTATGAAAACGGAGCAGAAAGGGAATGAAACATAGACCGCAGATACCGGTCTATAAGCAGGGGAATCTTGGCGGATGCTTCCTGTTTATAGACCTAATCGACCTAAAAAAAAGGCAGATAGCGATTTTAATAATAGCTATTTTCATACCTGTTTCAGGAAATGCCAGTCTGACATGCAAAGGCCGGTTTGTCAATCCGATAACTGACGTTTGCTGGAGCTGTTTACTACCTATTTCAATCGGCACTCCCCCTACCGGTATAGAGATCGGCAAGGGATCGACACCGAAGAAACGGGATACTAAGAACCCTAAAAGCCCTATCTGTATCTGTAGCAAAGGAACTCCTCCGATACCGATACCCGGTATTTCCATAGGCTTCTGGGAGCCGGTACGCCTTGTAGATATTACAAGAACACCGTATTGCATGGTAAATCTCGGCGGAGTCATGCTTGGGTCTGATATGCGCAAGGTCAGCAGTTACAATAGAAGCTATGGGAACAGAACTGCGCATAACAGTTTCTATCATGTTCATTATTACATCTATCCGCTTATTTACTGGCTTGAACTGATCACCGATTTTGGTTGCCTTGAGGAATCGACTTTTGACGTAGCATATATGAGTGAATATGACGTTACCTGGAACGATGAAAAACTACAGAGTCTGCTTAATCCTGAAAGCATTCTATTTGGCAATATGCTAGCTCAGGCGGCATGCGGCCTGGACTGCGGAGCGGCCACGTTTAACTTACCGGACGATAGCATGTTCTGGTGTAGTGGATGCTGGGGCAACATGTATCCGTTTTCAGGTGCCAACGCGGATCATATTGGCGGAGTCCAGAATAGCTCATTACTTACTACCAGGATACTGGCCAAGATGCACCGAATAGGTCTGGCGCAGGAAACTTCAACATCGGACGGCTCAATAAATGGAGCGATCTGTCGCAAATTCAGGGCTCCAAAAATTAAAAAGAGCCAATACAAATTACAGATGGTAAATCCGGCAACAACTTCTTCAGGTATAGGGTGTTGGCCGATTGGATTATCCGACATGTTATATAGCAGTTTTAAGGAATACCCGTATGACGGGCAAGATTGGGGGTACTTGATATGGCGCAAAAAAAATTGTTGCTGGTTTTAGCGGCACTAATTCCCATGTTTCTTATGGCAAACAGTAATGCAGAAGCGGGGGAGGGGTTATTAGCAGAGCACGTAGCGGAAGCAGATAGAGACCGGCTTAAAGGTCTTATAGAGAAATCTCAGGAAATTGTAATGAGTGCTATCGCTGAAAAATACAGGGAGTTGCTTATGCTACGGCAGCAGCAGGATGGAGTAATAGAGAATAAGAATTTAATGGGCTCAGGTGGGCTAGGTGGCAATTACAGAGACTCGGTTTTGCTAAAAGTGTTTATCAGTAGCAGTATGGACCTTAAGCTACTTAAAACTTATGTCAAGGAGGCAAGGCGCTATGGAGGAGTGCTGGTATTTAACGGCTTACCGGGTAACTCCTGGGTGAAGCTGAATAAGACGGTAACGGAAATAGTAGGTGATGAAGAAGGAGTAGGGATACAGATTGATCCTGAGGAATTTGACAGATTCAACATTAAAACGGTACCTGCCTTTGTGCTCCTTAAAGAAGATGACCGGGTAACCTACACATCGAAGGAAGCGGAAGAAGATAAGGTTATCTATGACAAGGTAACAGGAAATATCGGTATAGAAACTGCATTACGTTTATTTGCCGAAAAAGGGGAGTTAAGCCTCGAAGCACAAACAAAACTGGAGAATACAAGGGATGAATAAGGTTAGAGTTAAATTAACAATAGTTTTTTGTATCAGGTTATTGGAAGCATCTGCTTATGGAGCTTACCGGGATCCGATTGCAAAAACCAATATTAATCCCAAAACGGATTTATTTGAAAAGGAGATAGAGGATTACGGTACTTTCCGGGATCATATGGGCTTTTTAAAGGAGCAGGCGGCCCGGGGTATCGCCTCTCCCGGTAATCTTGAATTGATATCGGATAAAACGGGCGATGAAATCAAGGCCGTAGCCGGTGATTTGAGTAGTATAAGGGCAACCGATTTACAGGTAAAAGGCCAGGAAGAGGTGCTAAGAACAGGCATAATGGAGGAGTTGCATGTTGACTATACAAATCCGTTAAATACCGAGTATCAAAAAGATGCGTCCCGTATTGCAGATGCTTCAGGAAATCTACTTAAAAAACTGACTGAATTATTCAAGGAGTTTGGAATAGATTGCAAAGCCGTCAAGGGTAACATGGTAATTGAACCCGAATATTATATCGATATTAAAAAAGAGCAGATAAAAGATACCGTTTATACCAAGGCAATATGTGAAGAGCCAAGGAACAGGTACAAATGTTATGACGTGCTAACTGCAAGTTGCAAACGAAAGGGAGCGGTAGGGGAGCTGAAATATGTATTTCTAGCAGTTGACGGTTTTGTAAATCAGTTGTTAGAGGGTACACGCAGGGTTGGTTATGATGACAGAGCGGTATTAGCGCAACTCGAAGGCCGTTTAGCTGATATGACTCCCTATTCCTGGGTAATTAAGGGCATTATCGGCAAAATATTTAAAAAAACCAACATTACAGTGCCGTCCTATCGTTTAGAAATAACACCAAAACGTATCTACCGTGGATACGAAGCCTTACGAAATCATTTTGCTTTGAGAAAGCTTATACAGATGTCGGTACAGGCAAGAACCGGAGAATGGTTTGATAATTGGATAGAGGCTATCCAGGCAAGTTCCATGAGTTGCCGGTACTCCTTAATTACTTATAACGGTCGGTTTATTCCGCTGTTCTACTATGACGAGGGTTGTGTGGAATGGTCTGATGAATGGGATGAGGTATGCGGATTAGAATCATGAAAATATTAAATCCAGTAATGATGATTCGGATGTTCTCAAATAACAGTTTAAGCGGTTTAGATGAGCCGGATAACGGTTTTAAGAATCAGGCTTTCCTTAAGGCATTTGTCGGTAACGGTATGGGCCAGATTTTACCTGATGAAACCGATAAGAACAAAATCGGAGAATGGCGCGAATGATTAAGATTAGAGTTAAATTAACAATAGTTTTGTGTATCAGGTTATTGGAAGTACCTGCTTATGGAACTTACCGGGATCCGATTGCAAAAACCAATATTAATCCCAAAACGGATTTATTTGAAAAGGAGATAGAGGATTACGGTACTTTCCGGGATCATATGGGCTCTTTAAGGGAGCAGGCGGCCCAGGGTATCGGCGCTCCGGGCAACCTTGAACTGATATCGGATAAAACGGACGATGAAATCAAGGCGGCTGCAAGCGATTTAAATGCGATCAAAGCAAACGATTTACAGGTAAAAGGTCAAGAAGAGGTACTAAGAACGGATATGATGGAGTTACATGTCGATTATACGGATCCGTTAATAGCCGCATAAAAAAGATGCATCCCGTATTGCAGAAGCTTCCGGAGTACTGCTTGGAAAACTAACGGAGCTATTTAAAGAGTTTGGAATAGATTGCCGGACCGTCAAAGGAAACAAGGTAATTGAACCCGAGTATTATATTGATGTTAAAAAGGAGCAGGTAAAGGATACCGTTTATACCAAGACTATGTGTGAAGAACTAAAAAACAGGTATAGCTGTCATGATGTTCTAACTACAAAGTGCAAACGAAGGGGAGCAGTAGGAGAATTGAAATATATTGTACGTATGACTTGGTATCATGCTGTTGGTGGTTTGGGGTTTTATGGTAGAACCAAACTTGGTTATGAGTATGATTTCTATCTCTCGAGAGACGGTGAAATTGATCTATCGCCTTTTTTTCCGGAAATTAAACGCATAATGAATAAAAGGCCTTTCTCATTATCACTGACTGCTGCCTTTGAAACTATTGACGTAGATAAAATTATTCTGCCGCCTCAGCGTTATATTCCATACAAGATAACCTTGCAGCAAAGAACCGGCGAGTGGATCGAGAAGGATTTCACATTATTACCTCTTTTTCAAGGAGGCTTGCCTTTTCCTTTCTTCTACTACGATGAGGGTTGTGTGGAGTGGGTTGATGAATGGGATGAGGTATGCGGGTTAGAATCATGAAAATATTAAAATCGGTAATGATAATTCGGATAACGGTTTTAAGAATCAGGTTTTTCTTAAGGCATTTGTCGGTAACGGTATGGGCAGGATTTTACCTGATGAAACCGATAAGAACAAAATCGGAGAATGGCGCAAATGATTAAGATTAGAGTTAAATTAACAATAGTTTTTTGTATCCGGTTATTGGAAGCGTCTGCTTATGGAGCTTACCGGGATCCGATTGCAAAAACCAATATTAATCCGAAAACGGATTTATTTGAGAAGGAGATAGAGGATTACGGTACTTTCGAGAAAGCTATGGACGCTTTAAAGGAGCAGGCAGTTAACGGTATTACTTCTTCCGGAAATCCTCAATTGATATCGGATAAAACGGACGATGAAATTAAAGCCGCAGCAGGTGATTTAAGTACCATCAAGGCAACGGATTTAGAAGCAAGGGGAAGGGAAGAGGTAGTAAGAACAGGTATAATGGAGGAATTGCATGTTGATTATACAAAACCATTAAATACCGGACATCAAAAAGATGCGATTCATATTGCAGAAGCTTCCGGGGTGCTGCTTGGAAAACTAACGGAGCTATTTAAAGAGTTTGGAATAGACTGCCGGACCGTCAAAGGAAACAAGGTAATTGAACCGGAGTATTATATTGAAATAAAGAAGGAGAAGGTAAAGGACACTGTTTATACCAAGACCATGTGTGAAGAGCCACGAAACAAATATAACTGCCGGGATATTCTATCGATGCGTTGTAGTAAACGTGGGATTAGGTGGGGATTGTGGCAAAGCCGTCAGATAGTTATCTCAGGTAGCGAGTTATTTCGCTCAGGAAAAACCGTATTCTGGGTAGATCATACCGGAAGGAGCTGTTTTGAATACAAACTCTC
>Ga0214919_10006730_pt1 | contig 15699 bp, 13 predicted proteins | sample LL1503_MetaG_FD_177994 | JGI IMG/M metagenome (GOLD analysis project Ga0214919, IMG submission 177994) | Freshwater microbial communities from Lake Lanier, Atlanta, Georgia, United States - LL-1503 | ecosystem: Environmental > Aquatic > Freshwater > Lake | place: USA: Georgia | collected... | reverse complement strand
TCACTAGTGATCATATCTTTTTCCAATTCATTAATAATTAACTGTGCATTTTTGCATCCCTGAGTGGCACTTGTTATGTCCAAGTGAAATATGGTAGCCAACTCTTTCGCCGTTCGTGGGTAATTATTAATCCTACATGAAATATAAATAGATGCTGCAATGATTCCATCTTTGTTGTCACCTCTGAAACTGCGTTCGTGTTCAGAAATACGCTTATGGTAAACGATTGCACTGTCAATAATAAGTTTAGGAATTCCAGCATTCTGTGCCATAAGCGTTATGCGCTGAAATTCGTCGTAGCGTGTTTTCTCGGCATACGGCATAGACTGCCACTCGGTATATCGTCGTATTTTACGCATTTGATAACTTGATGGTCCAGAACATAGCACTTTGCAGCCGAATGAGGATTCAGCGAGCAATGGATTTATAGGCATTCCGCAACGTGTTGGATCCGAACTTTGATTATCGTCTGCTCCATAAAATCGCCATTCAGGGGACTGATCTAAAATGTCCTTATAAATGATTCCACATTTGTTGTTACTACAAGTAAGAAATCCTTCATCCGAATACATCAATGACGAACTACACATTTCGCATTTTTCTCTGTCTGCAACGCTTCTATAAAGGCATTCAAGATTTCCTTTTTTGTCTGGATTTGCCACCTCTGTTTCAAAGACGTTCCATAGATTGGTTTTTTCTGCAAAACTAGTGGTAGAGATGCGATTTTTTTTACTTTTATCACATGTAAATGCATCTGTCACTGTTGTAGATGCATCCATTTTATATGTGTCTGTATTTTTTACGGTTGTATTTTTAACTTTATTCATTTGAATTCTGTTCCTTTATTAAATGGGTTATATTTAAGTCAATTTTATTTATATTATTTTCTATATGTTTTATTTTTTATGTTCTTGATTATAAGTAAAAAACAATATATAATATTTTTAACCTAATATAATATAATATAATATAAACAATGGGTAACATAATTATCAAGGCAAAAAAAACATTAGGGATAAATTTAAAATCATCAGAATCTAATGCTAATAAAAGATTTAACAATTTCTCTGTTAATATAGGAGAGGCTGAAAAAGACGATGATATATTGGAACCCGGATCAGTGAGACAAATAATGGATTATATTGCAACCTATTACATTTTAACGATGGATTTTATAAGTTTAAGAAAATTATATGATAAGGAATATTGTGACAAATTGGTCATTTTAACTTCTGAAATTATTGAAAAATATTTTACAGATATGGAAATCACGTATTTAAATGAAGACATTAATAACAATGACCAGACCCAAAATTTAAATAAGGAGAAATTTATTTTCATAAATAAGGACAATTTAAAAAAAATAGATATACAAGATCCAGAAAAGAAAAAACAAGTGTGTAACGGTATTGCAAAATTTTACATCAAAATAGCGCACGTGTTTGCTACTATTTTGACAACAATTAATCCAATATACACATACAAAGACGAAGATGGAAACACAGTAAAAACCGATATTTACGGAAAAAGTAAAATACCAGATGATATTGATATTTCTATTTATAAAATGAATATTTGCGATAATCGTATAAATGCATTAAAGAGAGACTTGAATTTGGATGCCAATGCAACTGATGAAATACATGTGAATCCACAAATATGTTCTTTAAATATTAAGACGATGAAGAAAAAAGGCGGTTCTAATTCAGAGGAAGAGGAAGAAGAAGAAAAAACATCTGTTTCCAACGAAGGACCAAAGGAACGAGAAGAGAAAACAGATGTTTTTTTAGAAAATGAGTTAAAAACACTAGAAGATGAACCCGGTATTTCCGAATTAATGCAACTATATTATGACGACAACTACGATTATGAAACCGGCAAATTTTCCAGTATGTCTGAAACGTCCAAAAAACTATTTGAAGAAAATCTACAACATTTTTACAAAGTGTTTTCAAATGGAAAAGATAAGCCTGAAACCATATCTAAATTCAGCGACATTAAATTACGCGATTTCCATAATCAGCCCGAATGCCAAGGCGAAAATCCAGTATTTGAAACAGATGTAAAAGGTACCTTTACAAACGAATTATTTAGACAATATGCGGAAAATATCAAAGGAATGATACAAAAAACAAATGACAATCAAGAGAGATTATTGCAGATTTTAAATAGATTGTTTGCTTACACAACGGATCCTCAAACTAAGAAAAAAATAATCCGAGTTAATCCAAAGTTAAACGAACAAATGTTACAAGATGTTGTTTTAGAAACGAGAGAAATCGTAGTCAAATTATATTTAACATGCGAAACCGATTTTATCAACGGTGTTAAAATTTATGAAGCCATTATTGAACAAATGATTCTAGAAACTGCACAAAATCAAATTAAAACATTCCAAAAAATGTCGGATAGCCTGGTAGTTACGGATCAAGAAGATATTCCTTCAACTAAAATGTAAAAATGTAAAAACTGATATAAAATTATTTATTACTAATGATGTAGTAAATAATTTTATTTTACGCGATATTATACTTAGTTTTCAAGTATTATATAAAATAAAATAAGATAAGTTAATTAATTAATTATATTTATTGAGCCTGTTGGGCCTTTTGGGCTTGTTGAGCCTGTTGAGCAGCCTTCTGGGCCTGTTGGGCAGCCTGTTGAGCCTGTTGAGCGGCTCTCTGGGCTTGCTTGGCAGCCTGCTTAGACTTACCCATTTGTTGTCCCTTAGATGCCTGTTGGGCCTTTTGGGCGGCCTTTTGCACCTGTTGGGTGGCTTGCTTGGCTTGGTTGACAGCCTGAGACACCTTCTGGGATGCTTGACGCTTCATGGTGCGAACACGGGCTCTGGCCTTGGCCTTGGACTTTTGAGCGGTCTTGGAATGAGAACGAGAGTGACGTCTGGAACGAGAATGAGCACGAGAATGTTTGGGCATTATATATATTATCTTAACAAAAAAAATAAATTTTTGTTAAGAAATTATTAAAATAATTACTAAATAATTACTAAATAATTTAATTACTAAAATAATAAATAATTCTTTTTACCCTTTTACCATTTCTACCAAATAGTATCGGTAGATTTCCAAAACATCTTATCACCTTTTTTAATATTATACAAACTCCTAAATAATTCCAAACGAGACAATGGACAATTGGTTCTATATTTATCCATCGGATGCGGATTTGTTTTTAATTGGGCTTTGATTGCATTATCAAATATTTTCTGACGCGCTTGAATCGCGATATATGTGAAAAACGCGTGAAAAGATAACGCACGAATTGGCACCTCATCATTATTTTTATCCTGAAAATCTCTTAAATATTCTTCGCAAATTGCTAAACCAGAAATATCTGCTAAATTCTCTCCTGTGCTTAAAGATGCATCCATTTTAATTCCATCATATGCCGCAAATGTTTGATATTGTTCAATAACATCCTTTACCTTTTTATTGAATATTGCCCTGTCTTCTTTTGTCCACCAGTTAAATAAGTTACCATTGTGATCATACTGGCTTCCTAAATCATCTAAACAATGCGACATTTCATGTCCTAAAGTGTATCCAATATGTGCTAAATTGTATTCAATGCCTCGCTCATCTAAATCAATAAATGGCTTTTGCAAATACCCTAAAGGAATATAAATGGAATTCTCTGTTGGTGTATAATACGCATTTACAACATATGATTGTTTGCCAATCAATTTGAATTCGGCCCAATCTATCACTGGAATATCCACGTCAGTAGACTTACCATCTAGTTCTATCAATTTTTTGGCACGCCAAAAGGCAATCTTCCTTAAGTTCTGATACGCCTCCTTATTGTCATATTCTAAAATAGGGTCTTCTCTTAGAATGTCTGGACTACCAACAATGAGATTGATATGCTCTAGTTTTTTTAACGCATATGTTTTTGTTTTAGGTGATAACCATGTGTTATGTTTAATTTTTCTTTTGTAAACCGTTAACATGTCTGCTGCCATATTTTTAACGTAGTCAATATGCTGTTGCTTTTTATGTCTTGCTGCATATTCATTGGACAAAAATGTGTTGAAACAAAGTGATAGACCAAAAACAGGATAAATCTCTTTAGGCCACGGTACAGGTTGTCCTGAAACAAATTTGCCGTGAAATCGGTAATGTATCATTCGCCATTTGCTGTGAAAACGTGCCAATTGCCTAAATATAATATATAAATAATAGGTTCGCCATTTTGCACTCTTCCATGCGTCGTCTGTTGAAAGCAATGTGGTAATACATTTTATATAATTAAGGCTTGTACAAATGAACCGTTTTGGTACTTCCTTGTATCCAATATTTTTGACAAATTCAGCATAGTCAAACCCATATTTTTTAACTGATTCACTTGTTAAAACAACATTGTAGCCATTCATATTGTCTTTTTTAATATCCATACACCCCAATGCATTAAAAATGTCGCATTCGGCATCCCATACATCATGTGATTTTAATCCATGTCCTTTTTTCAAGCAGGAGTCAAATAATTCGTCTATATATTCTAAATAGCGTTTCTTGTATGTTTGCTTATATTGTCTAGTCTCTTTGGGTTCAGTTATATCATCATAATAAAGCATGTAATCATATGCTGTTAGTTGTGGCGGTGTTATAGTAGAGACGTAGACCTTGGAGTTCTTTTCATCGGGTAAAACATTCCAAACTATAGGTGATCCCCACGCAATGATTTCATTTTGGTTTAGTTGTCCGAATAAACTATACATTGATTCATCTTTTATAACTTGATCAATTCGTATAACAGCCCAGTCAACATAGCCTTGTGCAGAGCCATTATCTAAATTATATAAAGATTCGTAGACATTTTTAATTGCCCTGGATTTTGGGGTATCATTATTTTTTATATATTCCTTAACAATATCTATTAATTCGTAATATACCTTTTCTTGAGTTATTCTAAAACTATCTATTTGAACATAATATTTTTTCTCCTTTTTTAATTCCTTACTTTTTTCACTCATCCATTGGTAATTAATGTAGGTGTAATAGTCGTTTCGCGGAGTGTATTTAGATGGTGTAAAAGGGGTTTTAAACATTTTGATTAATTGTCTTTCAACGTTGTTGGTACCTTTAACCAATTTGTTTCCAAATTCTTTCTCGTAGGCTTCTTCAAATTGGTTAAATGTGTTTGCTGCATTTTTACAGTGTAGTTGCATTTCCATTTGAGATGGCTTGCATTTATTCTTCATTGTTTTTGTCTTTTTTGGTTTATCTTTTGGATTTCTTAAAATCCGGTTTGTTTTTGTTTTCATTATTTCTAGTATATATTATGTATACAAACAAAATCTCATCATAAAGAAAATTCCGAGAATTTTCTCAATTAAACTTATCCTCTATTTTATTCAATAGATCTTCACTATAAACCAGTTTGCCTGTCGGCTTATACGAATTAATCGGTGTATATTTTTTGCTGTTTTTGATTTGCTGCATCCCAGAATTTCCAATTGCATTGGCAGAAGTATTTGAATCCAATTCATTATTTTCATATTCATCGTTATCCGCTTTTTCGTCCTTAATCTTCTCGCCATATTCATTTATAACAATCCCTGTTTTCTTCTTAATTTCTGTTCTAACATACGATGGTACCCAGTGACTCCACGAAATCAACAATGTATTTGGATGAAAATACCTGACATGAAATCCGTTTGTCTGAAGTGTGTCCATTATATAGGCAATGCAGCCCGCTTGATCATATTTTGGCACCCCAATTATCACCTCTGGTACCACGAACCAGCATAATTTTTCATTTACGTTTTGTTTTGCTGTAGTTTTTATGCGGACATGCACACGATTCAATATCTTTTTAAACAATTCTAATTTATTGACATCACTTTGTCTTTTTTTTTCGTAAAGTTCATCTATATTTATTTTTTCGGAAAACTCGTCAAAATTTTCCAATGTAAATATGTTTGCCATTTGTAAAAAAGAAAGAAAATATTTATACTTTTACAAAGTATTTTTTATAAAAGGTATTTTGAAATTTGAAACTCTAATAAAATTAGTTTAAACACATCGTTTTTATTATAAATATAGTATATTCATAATAAATGACCATAAAACATCTAATTATTGCAGGTGGAGGCATACTTGGCCTCCAATATATCGCTGCATTAGAGCATCTAAACCGGGAAGGATTCTGGCTTCACGAAAATATTGAGTCCATATACGCTACATCTATTGGAACATTTATCGGAACTGTTATTTGTCTCAAATACGACTGGGAGACGGTAAACAAATATTTCGTTGAACGTCCATGGCAAGACGTTTTTAAAATAAATGGCAAACAAATCCTAGATTCTTTTTACAATAAAGGTATATACGATAAAAAAATTATTGATGTTACATTTAAACCCTTATTAGAAGCCAAGGACTTGACATTAAATATCACCTTAAAGGAATTCTTTGAACATACAAAAATAGAATTTCATTTATATACATTTGATCAAAATAATTTTAAAACGGTTGATTTATCCTATAAAACGCATCCCAATTTGTTATTAACGCAAGCGATATTTATGTCATCCGCTATTCCTGGTATTTTTACTCCAATTATTATGGATGGCGGTTGTTATATTGATGGTGGTGCCATAGATAATTATCCTCTTGAGTATTGCTTACAAAATAATCCGATCATAAACGATGATTCTGATCCAAGAGATCCAACTGATGAAATGCTTGGTATAACTCTTTATCGTGATTATTCCGATCCCGAAACATTCAAAAATATGTTCGTAACCGAAGAATCCACTTTATTGGATTTTGCCATCGCCTTTTTCGCTAATGCAATGAATCAACTATTTTACAAAACAGTTAAGGTATTATCTATTAAGAATCAGGTAAATTGCAAAAATGATGGTCATTTTAAGTCCATTGACGTTATGAAAGAATTCATTAAAAGTGCGGAAAATAGAGCGGGTTGGTTGCAAAAGGGTTACGAAGATGCAGGACAGTTTCTTTTGGAGAGAGAAAAAGAAAAAGAAAAAGAAAAAGAAAAAGAAAGAGAAAGAATAAAAGAAGAGACTGATTCTAATTAACATAGTCCATTGTATTCATTAAACGGCATAACAAACATTATTTTACATAAATAATATAAAAAACACAGGTTAAATGACCAGCACCATAATGACCCCCAATTTGCGTTTTTGTTTTGTTTTATCTGGGATTAATAATATTAATATAACAGTAATATATACATGAAAAGTAGAAGAATCCTTAAAGGTTTAAAACAAAGAAAAAGTCGAAGAGTTAGAAAACAAAGAAAAAGTAGAAAAGGTAGACGAGATTTAGGTAGGGGTATTGAAACAAAAAGTTATCCAAATGGTGATGAATATGAAGGGGAGGTGTTTCAAGAAAATTCAAGCAGTTTAGGACCCAAGACATATCCAAATGGTCAAGGAACAATGAGATACAAAAATGGAGATATTTATGAAGGAAATTGGAGTTTTGGAACAAAAAAGGGTAATGGGAAAATGATATTCTCAAATGGAAATGAAGTGGAGGGAAATTGGTCAAGAGCAGGAGAGTTATCTGATGGAACAATGAGATTCTCAAATGGAGACGTATATGAAGGCAAATTTAACCGTAATGAACCTCACGGCCAAGGAAAAATGACATATTCTAATGGAACTGTATATGAAGGAAATTGGCACTATGGAAATAAATCTGAGAAAGGAAAAATGTCATATCATAATGGTTCCACGTTTAAAGGCAACTTTTCATATGACGCAAAAAGTGGCCCAGGAGAAATGAAATATGCAGATGGATCACGTTCACACGGTTCTTATACACGTGGATCAAAAACTAAAGGTAGTTCGTTTCAAGTTAGTACGAAAGAGAAATAAATAATTATAGTATATTTGTTATCATTTATCATATCAAATATATTATTATTATTAGTTATTCATTTCTTTTTTAATTTAAAGAACGGTATGCAAAAACTGCTCCATAGTTGACTTAGTGGGCTTCGCATCATATTCAATCACTTGATTATCCTTTATCAACTTGATAGTAGGATATCCTTCAATCTTATAACGATTCATTAATTCATCCGTTTCAGGCGACTCTGTAGTGCAATTGTATTCAGTGAAAGCAATTGTGTAGCCATTGATTTGCTTTCCCTCGTATTCGGACTTCAAATTCTCCCACTCGGGCTTCGCTGTCTTGCAATGGGGGCACCAATCCACATAGAAAAGCATCATTGTTGCCACTTTATTTGAATCGGAGTTGAAACTATCGTTCTCTCGGTTGGCATTATAAGATGTGCTGTTTCCAATATATTTACTGTAAACGTAGTAACCAAGTCCAATCATTGCTAAAGACGCTACAATAACTAGCCAATTATCTTTGAAGAAACCAGCGGATCTTTGAAATATACTTGATGCGGATTGTTTTAGATTAGAAGAGTTCATGTTCATTATATATAATAAAGATAATATCTAGAATATTAATTAAACGAATATAAAGTTATAATGCTACTAAATATAAATACCCTTAAACCCATATTTAGAAACTATGTTGCTAAGAAATGTCAATGAACGGCTACAGATTATAAGCAGAAAGGATTGCAAAAATGAATCGGAATATAACAAAAAGTTATTCAAGTTGCGACAGGAATATATGAGCAAATATAAGTCGGTTTTTGTCAATACAACAACAATAAATACTATAACAAATACAACAAATACAACAACAACAACAATAAATACTACAAATACAGTTAAAAGAGACTCTTTAGAACAGTGACAAACAAAATCAGAAGAAATATAGAGAAGACATAACTGTAAACCACGTTTGTTTTAATTGTGTCCCAATTACCAGACGAAATAGAGACATTAAAGTCTTTAGAGAATTTGTTTGTTTGCGTTATATTGTAGAAAATAGTGAATCCTAAAAGAAGCAAAATGATGACTTTTCCGAAAATAGAGGTTAATAGGAACTTATTTAGAGGAGATAAGATAAATAGAATGATTAAAAATATGGATATACTTAGACACATACAGACGTTTTGTGTTGCCTTTGCGTATTGCACAATGAGGATGGATGTTTTGCTGGATTCTTGTATATTAATATTTTGATTCATTTATATTTTATTTATATTTTATTTATTCTGGGAATAATATTAATGTCATAATATTAATAATATTTGGTTATTTTATTAATAACCAGATATTATGAGTGCATTTACATTTGGATTGGGACCTGGTTTTGGGGTACCTCCAATAGTTTTACCAACACCAGATACTGCAACTACAGCGGAAACATTTTTAAATGCGTTACAAGGGTATGCATTACCTCAAGAGGATGTAATATACTCTCCTCTTATTTTGAATACTATTTTAATTATGTTTTATTTGAATCAATCATTTAATAATTTATTTATTGAAATGGGTGTTGCACCTTATGGTGGATATCAATTAACATTACAAGATAATAGGTCTCTTGAAACTCCAGCAGATTTAATTATAAATGACAAGGTAAATACCATAGTTAGAGATTTTATGGATACTTCTGGTAAAGACCGAATAGCAGTTTCTTTAATGTTTATAGATCCACTAAATCCTGCAAATAATCATGCGAACATAATACTATTTTGTAAAATAGGTGGAATTTGGTACGCGTATCATTATGAACCTCATGGACCAAACTTATTACTTGCTTTTCCACAATGGGTTCAAACTGGTTCTCAATGTATTAATTTGATATTACAAAGATTAGGTATTAATCAAGGAAGAATACATAATCATAATCCAACACGAATAGAACAAACAATTATTGATTCAATACAAAATATTACAGAAGGTGGATATTGTCAAATGATTTCGGCATTACAGGCATATTTATTTTTAAGATATTATGTATCTGGTGATTTTAATCCAGAAGTAAATACTCCACTTGGAACAGTAATGTTGACCGCTCAATCTCCAGGATATAATCAATTGAGACCAAATATAACTCCAAATAATCAATTACAAATAATACGTAATTTTGTAAAATATATGGATTTAAAAATAAAACAAAAATTATTGCCATCTGGTATAAATTTTAGTATATCTCGGATATCAGCAATACAGAATTTTTATCTTGGACAAAAGGCTGCAACTGGTAGATATAGACCACTCTATTTATATTATTTAGATGTTGTAATAAGATTTATTACGGATGAAGTAAAAAATAATAGAGTAAAATTGTTAGCGCCTATTAATAATGATACAACTCCTATTACAGCGGTTGATTTAGGTATGAATCCAGAAGATTTTAGCGTGTTGGATAATTTAGTAACACCATTATTAGGTATGCTAAATGGTGGAATTGTGTTAACAAAGGCTGCAAAAATGGATGTTTATACAAAAATTCGGAGGTTTATGACTGAAGAGGCTGCAAGACAAGATGCTGCAATAAAAAAAGCAACAGATGAAAAGACTAAATTATTTGGTAGAGTATTTAAAACTACTACTACTAGTCCTACAAGTGTTATACAGGGTAAACAAGAAAAAGAAAAAAAAATAAGAACATATATAAAACAAAAAGGTCAAAACCCAAAGAAAAAAAGCGGTGGTTCAACTAAAAAGAAAAAGAAATCTAAAAGAAGAAGTAAAAAGAGGAAAACGAGAAAAACGAGAAAGTATTAATTTAGTATAAATTATTTTGTCATTAAATAGTATGACGCGTCATAATACTAGATCTAAAACAAAATCTAGATCTAATTCAAAAAAAGATAAAAGTAAAACAAAAAAGCATCGTGTCTTCAAAAAGGGCGATTTCTATTCTGGCGACGGAATGGTAACCAAAATATGGGGGCCCGCTTTTTGGCACAGTTTGCACACTATCAGTTTTAATTACCCTGTAAATCCGACCGATGACGAGAAAAAATGGTACAGAGACTACATTTTATCGCTCCAGCACATTCTGCCCTGCAAATATTGCCGTCAAAATTTTACCATCAATCTTAAACAGTTGCCTTTAACCATGTGCAAAATGAAGAATCGCGACTCATTTTCGCGTTATATTTATGAACTACACGAATTAGTCAATAAATTGTTGAAGAAGAAGTCTGGTCTCACTTATTGCGACGTTAGAGAAAGATATGAGCATTTCAGATCACGATGCACGGAAGAAAAACCGGTAATGGCTACTTTTACCGAATCGGATAAAAAAGGGAAAGAAAAGGGCTGTACCGAACCCTTGTACGGCAAGAAGGCGAAATGCATAATCAAAATTGTGCCACAAGATGATAAGGGTAGCACAATGCAAATAGATTCAAAATGCATTAAAAAGCGAGAATCATAAGGAAAAGAAACAAAGAAAAATAAATATTATTTGATAACGCAAAATAATATATATATTATATTTGAAACAATTTAAAGACAATTCAATAACTTAATATTTATCAATCCAAAGGTCATATGTGTTTACATACCAAACATACTAAAATCGCTTAAAACTGGAATCGGGATTGTCATACTAGGCTTTTTATAGTTTGTTTCCGTTTTATTTCCATTTCCGTTTTTATTTATCTCATTTAAATCATTTGGATTATACATTCTTGAAGAATAATCTTTGTTTGATACATTTGCAGCAGGATTTCTAGCATTATTATTAGAATTCTTGTCATTCTTGTCATTCTTGTCATTCTTGTCATTCTTGTCATTCTTGTCATTCTTGTCATTCTTGTCATTCTTGTCATTCTCGTCATTCTTGTCATTCTTGTCATTCTCGTCATTCTCGTCATTTTTGTCATTCTTGTCATTCTCGTCATTCTCGTCATTCTTGTCATTCTTATCATTCTTATCATTATTGTCACTCAATTTTTGATTAGAAGGACACGATAGATAGTACCCAGGGCATGCAGGACAAACTGGAGGTACAATCTGACTTTTTAAAATATACATATCTTTTTCACCAACAGGTATTTTACTTCCTTTGATGCCATGTGGTAAAGAACTGTTATAAGCGTTTGTTGTTTCTAAATTATCTGTGTCTTGATTATTTGTTGTTAGGTTATTTGTTTTGACATAATAGAATTTATTTCCACTGCTAGTTGTCAATTCAATAGTTTTTTTTCCATCCCTCGCTGTTATTATTTTGATAAAACTATTTTTTGGACCATTATATATATTTGGATAATCATGGTTTACATAATATATTAAAGTTGTACCATCTGGCTTCGTAACAATTATCATTTTATTGGTTCCTGTATCTAAAATACGCGCTGTATATCCGTTTCCATTTGAAGAATAATAAACAGATGAGTTAGATGTGCCGTCGTAATGATTATAATTGTCATAATCATCGCTACTGCTACTGCTACTGCTACTGCTACTGCTACTGCTACTGCTACTGCTACTGCTACTGCTTGAAGACATATCAAAGTACACCTTTAATGACTTATTTGGTCCAATTATTCTTATTCTTTTTTCATCATTAGTAACATCAGCATAAGACCCATCAGGATTATAAAAATTTTTACTTGGATCTCCAACAGAAGTAATATATGTTTTTGTTGTTTTGTCCAAGTTAGTCACGGTTATCGTATATGAACTATTTTTATTTTGACTAATTATGGCAGTTGTTTTATCTAGTGCAGTGTATGTTTTTTTAAAATCAAACCCTTCAATACAATTATAATAATTACTTTGATTCAAATAAGAACATAAAATTAATCCGCCAATGATCATTACAAAAAATATAATAAAATGTTTCTTCATATATTATATTTGATAAAATAAAAATAAAATTGATTTGATTGTTTGTTAATATAATGTTTGTATTATATATTAACAATCTTTAATCGTTAAAATGTCTAATAATAGTAACAGCAAATACACTAATGTTCAAATTTTGGATGATTCGGATTCAGATTTAGAGGTGGAATTAACAGTTCAACCAGATAAAAAGGAAAAAAAGAAAAGAGTTATAAAAGAAAAGGTAGTAAAAGAAAAGGTAGTAAAAGAAAAGGTAGTAAAAGAAAAGGTAGTAAAAGAAAAGGTAGTAAAAGAAAAGGTAGTAAAAGTTTTAGTAGAAGAGGAACAAGTAATACCTGTATGTCTATTGAAAAAATACTTCTATGAAAATAAAGCGATAATAGAGATCGGTGCCGATGAAGTAGGTCGTGGACCTATGTTTGGTAGGGTTTACTGCGGTGCAGTTGTTTTACCTAAAGATGACTCTTTTGATCATTATAAAATGAAAGACAGTAAAAAATTCGCTTCAAAAAGCCCTAAAAAGATTAATGAAACTGCCGAATATATCAAGCAAAATGCGATTGCATGGGCTGTTGAATATCAAGACGAATCAGTTATTGATCAAATAAATATTTTACAGGCTACTCAGTTAGCGATGCATAATGCCATTAAAAATGTGATCGGACAATTGGCTTCTAAACTGGGTATAAATGAACACAACGCGGATGATTTATTCTTGTTAATAGATGGCAACTATTTTATTCCATTGAAAATAAAAATGAATAAAAACAACAACAACAACAATGTAATAGAAAAAACAGTTCGGTTTCAAACTGTGGAAGGAGGAGACAACAAGTATACGGCAATTGCAGCGGCATCTATTTTGGCGAAAGTGGAGCGTGATAAATATATCGCCGATTTGTGTGTGGAATATCCAGAATTAATAGAGAAATATGGGTTGGATTCAAATAAGGGCTACGGATCTAAAAAACATATGGATGGCATCAAACAATATGGCATTACTCAGTGGCACAGACGGACTTTCGGGATCTGCTCCTCTTCAACCTTTGTAAAGGTTATAACGAAGTAAGAGCCAAAGAATCTTTAAAATAAAATATCTTTTATTGTCGTTCCTTTCTAAGCCGAGCACATCTCACATATTTCATCATTTTGTTCCGTATTTTTTTTGTTCTTTTCCGGTTCAATCGTAAACTGTTGCGCCTGATGTTTTGCCTTTCGTCTCAAATAGTAAATCCCTGTTTTTAGCCCCTTTGACCATGCATAGAAGTGCATTGACGTCAACTTGTTATACACCGGGTCTTCCATCCACAAGTTCAGACTCTGACTTTGGCAAATAAACGCGCCTCTGTCTGCCGACATATCAATTAAATGTTTCATCGGTATTTCCCAAACAATCTTATATTTGTTACGAATATGTTCCGGCAAATTGGTCAGTTGTTGAATAGACCCTTTATTCGCAATAATATTGTTTTTCACTTGTTCATTCCATATTCCCATGTCAATCAGTTCTCTCATCAAGTATTTATTGACTATTATAAATTCCCCCGCCAATGTTCCGCGACTATAAATGTTACTGGTTAAGGGTTCAAAACATTCATTGAAGCCCAGAATCTGCGACGTAGACGCCGTAGGCATTGGCGCCACAAGAAGTGAATTTCGGAGCCCATATGTCATAATATTGTTTTTGAGTTTGTCCCAATCATATCTTCCTGGTGTGGGCGTTACCGACCACATATCGTACTGTAAGATTCCATTTGCTCCCGGAGAGCCAATAAATGAACTATATGCACCGCATCTTGAAGCATCTAGATTCGTGATTTCCTCCTTTATAAACGAATGATCAAATAAGTCGCAAAATGTGAGAGCATCTTGGTCTTGACTTCGTAGAAACTCAAAATCTCCTTTGCATTTCAACATTCGGTCATAAGCAATTTCATTACTTTTTTCTAGAGACGCGTGATAAATGGTCTCAAATATTAGTTTATTCAAATCTAACGCAGCATCCGAGTGAAACGGAATATCCATTAAAATAAAAGCGTCTGCTAATCCTTGGACGCCAATTCCAATCGGTCTATGTCTGAAATTACTTACTTTGGTTTTCTCTGTTGGATAGAAATTAATGTCAATTACTGTATTCAGATTGTTTGTCACCACTTTGGTGACCTCGTGCAACTTCTCATAGTCAAATGTTTTTGTCTCTTTGTTGACAAAGGATGGAAGTGCAATGGACGCCAAATTACAAACTGCTGTCTCTTTATCGTCTGAGTACTGATTTACTTCGCAACATAAATTTGAACTCATAATTGTTCCGATGTTTTTCTGGTTTGATTTTCTATTTACCGAATCTTTATACAACAAATATGGTGTGCCTGTTTCCATTTGTGCGTCCAAAATGGCAAACCATAGATCACGTGCTTTTACGGTTTTGCGTGCCTTACCTTCTGACTCGTACTTTTTATATAGTTCAACAAATTGTTCGCTGTGTACATCACTGAGCCCAGGGCACTCGTCTGGACAAAAGAGAGACCATGAGCCGTCTTTTTCTTTGACACGCTCCATAAACAAATCCGGAATCCAAAGTGCATAAAAAAGATCACGTGCCTTCATCTCTTCGTCTCCATGGTTCTTCTTTAGTTCCAAGAAATCGTAAATATCTGGATGCCACGGCTCCAGATAGATGGCGAAAGATCCGTTCCGCTTGCCTGATTGATTTACATAGCGCGCCGTATTGTTAAACACACGCAACATCGGTACCAAACCATCTGTTTTTCCATTAGTTCCCTTGATGTGCGAATCTTTTGCCCTAATATTATGGATATGTAGCCCAATGCCTCCCGAATATTTAGAAATTAGAGCGCAATCCTTTAACGTATTGTAAATACCATCTATGCTGTCGTCTTCCATCGCAATCAAATAACAACTGGATAATTGTGGTCTAGGTGTGCCTGCATTAAACAACGTGGGGG
>Ga0214919_10006729_pt1 | contig 15705 bp, 15 predicted proteins | sample LL1503_MetaG_FD_177994 | JGI IMG/M metagenome (GOLD analysis project Ga0214919, IMG submission 177994) | Freshwater microbial communities from Lake Lanier, Atlanta, Georgia, United States - LL-1503 | ecosystem: Environmental > Aquatic > Freshwater > Lake | place: USA: Georgia | collected... | reverse complement strand
GCTGAGATAGTAGCCGCAGTAGCCATCAAATACCAGACTTGCCATGGCCCCAGGAATGCGATGATACAGAGTATAATAGCCGCCATAGGGCCCGTCAATGGCCGCATTACTTGTTAAGATAGCCGGATCCAGTTCGAGCTTCAGCTGATTATCATAGTAGTTCGACGCATATGCGTTGGACATCTGCGAAAACATGTAGCCACCATACGATGCCTTTCCAAGAATCTGGCGACCAGTTCTTGGAGATTCATATTGAACAAAGCTGGAAAACTCCTTCACAAGATTCATCGGGGTGCTCGCACCCAAATACATGCGCTGGAAAAAATAGGAGGGATTTACTTCCAGCAGGACCTTGGTTGTCGAGTTCGGGTGAATATAGCGGAGAAAAGGGGCCATTGTAAACGACACTGTGCTGAAATAGACATCACCTGTAGAATAGTTTGGATATGTCTCTACAGTTGACATTGGGATATTAGAACCGAGGCTGGCGCTCCAGTCCCAGCCATAACCATTGTACTCATCAATGGCATAAAATGTTGAAAAGGGGATGCTACTGACGAAGCTTGCGTATCCTGCATTTGTCGAAAGGGTACTATACGCGAATGGGCGCCAACCACGGGCCTCTCCAGACAAATCCGCATAGCCCTTCGCAGTAAAACTACTAATCGAGAAAAAGACCGCTCGCAGGTCCGTCACCGTAGAAAGTTGAATATCTCCTACGCCAATGAATTTGAGCGTAGACTGCGATGAAGACATGACGATATTTTCCGCGTTAGGGACTGCCTGTGCCGCTAGACGAGAGACAATGGGGACCGTATTCTGCGCAACAAGAAGATTTGGCGCAGCATTACTGAACGTCAACGTACTATTTTGATTATTTACATAGATGCTCAGAAGCCCCTGTATGCCAGTTGTACTGAAGGGAAGTGTTGTACCGATATCCATCGCAGATAAGGTTGAGCCCTGCGAATCACGCACCGCATTATAGGTATTTACTACAATAGAACTCACGGAGTCCCAATATGCTGCGCCCGCGCCATCTGAAATGAGAACATACGACCCTGGTATGTATCCATTTGTCGCAGAACGCACATTGATTTGTCGGAGAGTAATCTGGTCGGTATCTATGGATCTTCCACTTGAAGCCATCTTTCTGTCTTAGAAGGATAGATTCTGTATGGTAAGAAAATACGAGTTGGTCGACGCATAGAAGACTGTCATGGACGGTGAACGGAATCCAATATTTGTCTGATAAGATATAGCACCCGGCATGGAATGAGTGAGAATATATGGGTTCTGATATGCGCCGATAATCTGGGACCCTGGAATGGACATCTTAATGGGTTGCTGAAAGATATTCGAGTAGCCATTTATTGCTGTGGAGCCGGCGACACGAGTTTCATTTACTGTGCTCAGATACGTGGTGCCGTACTGAATATACGTAGTCATCGGATACAGTATAGAAGTTATAGAGCCGGTCGTGAGAGTATCAAACTGAAATGTGGGAAAGAATTCAATCGTAATGCGGCTCTGTGGAGTAATAACACTGGAGAAGACATCGAATTGAAGATTTGCCGTGGAAAAGCTGAGATTGGAGTTGGCTGCGACGGTCCCCGTCATAGCCCCATTTTGTCCCTTATAGACGATAGAGGATTCGATAAAACTGCTGAGAAAGGTGATTGCGCCTACAGAAGAAATAAAGACTTGCGAGTTATAGATATTTGTTGCACCCGAGCGGTCAATATAAATATTCTGCTTGGCCGCCTGGATTCCCTGACTAGTACTTTGGAGGGTCGCCGTACTCACATAGTTGAGAGAGCCAAGAGATTTAATCAGGCCAGTTGTTGTGCTGGGTAGACTTGTACCATAGATGACACCGTAGCTCGCAGCATTTGATTGGTTGAAATAACTGGTGCTTGTAAGATATTGGGAAATCAGCGTATTGAAGTTGATAAAGGGGGGGTCCGAGGTACCGGTTACAACTACACCAAGAGAGCCTCCAGGAGATGTGGCCGGATACAATAATCCTGTCATACTGCTCACGAGCGCCGGCGAACTGATATATGACAGTAATCCAAGATTCTGAACAGTGCTTTGAAGCGAAAGACTACTTATGTATCCGTATGTGCCAAGGCCAACGACAGTAGAGTAGTTCTGCAGATTTGCTCCCGTACTAGTGCTTATAAGCGTTGGCGAGCTGATATATCTTGAGGAGCCGAGGCCCGTAACAGTGCTTTGAATATTGGACATGAAGGAGAAAGAACCGTTCAAAAAGGGCGTCATGCTGCTGGTCAAATCTGCCGTGCTGATGTATTTGGATGGGCCCTGAATCCATGATACGGTGCTTTGTAGTTGGCCCGTAGTGATGCTACCCGGTATACCCCCTTCTCCAATCTGGGTCGAGAGTGTGGAATAGCTGGTCGCAATCACGGTGGACAATGAGGACGCCATCCCGTAGATTCGGTTAAAGCTTGAAGGAAGGTATCCAATCGCGCTACCAACATACGCAGATTGACTACTGATTGTCTGAAATACGTCTTGCCAGACCCGTGTACCATTTCCATCGGCAACTTGCATTGTATTGGCAGGATAGGGTTGGCCAGTATTAGAGTTAATGGAATAGACTGCCTGTTGAATGAAATCACTCATGTGCGCTTCTGGTTAAAGATAAGAATACCATCCACTGAATAAGTCGCACGATACACTAGAATGCCTGGTGGTGGTGGATTATTACAACTTGTTGCGCAAGGAAAGCAGGATGTATTTCTCACCGGAAATCCACAGATAACATGGTTCAAAATGGTGTATCGTCGGTATACGAACTTCGCAATAGAGTCGCAGCAGATTTATTTTGATGGAGATCCGGATTTTGGAAAAAGAGTTACGGCACTCGTGCCTCGTCGGGGTGACCTTCTTGGCCCAATCATTCTGGAGATTGTTCTTCCCTACGTTACGATGAGTGATGGCTCGTCCGGCGTCTATGTGAATTCGATCGGCTACGCTTTGATTGAAGAGATTTCCCTGGAAATCGGTGAACAAGAAATCGACAAGCAGACCGGAGAATGGATGCAAATATGGTCAACCGTTTCAACACCCGCCAGCCAGGTAGATGCTCTTAATAACATGATTGGGCGTGTAGATGGCTTGAACACGCCGCCTTCGGTTGTTCCCTCCCCGAGTTGTTCCGTGGGAGGATACAAATACGGTGCAACCAAACTCTATATTCCCCTTCAGTTCTGGTTTAATAAGAACCCGGGTCTCTACCTTCCTCTTCTTGCGATGCAGTATCACCCGATTCGCATTAATATGAAGATACGGGACCTGGGTTCCTTGATATCCAATACAAACACGGCAGACAGCTGTAGCAGTCTACAGCCGCTTCCGACCAAGATTGTGGATGTTCGGCTCTGGGGTGACTATGTTTATCTTGATAGGGAGGAGCGTCGAAGATTTGTAGCGAATACGCATGAGTATCTGATTGAACAGATTCAGTATACGCCGCAGGTATCTATCCCTGAAGGGATTAATATTCAAAATGTCCGCCTTGAATTCAATCACCCGATTCGAGAACTCTTTTGGGTAATTCAACGTGATATTATGAAGAACACGCACGAGTGGTTTAACTTTGGCTCCACTTCCGCCTTTGAGGCAGGTATTTCTAGAGATATGCTTCAGGATGCAACACTCCAGATAGATGGCTACGACAGATTTGATGCAAGAGATGCCGGGTACTTCCGTATGGTCCAGCCCTATCAATATCATACCAGTACGGATGTGAAGAACTTTATTTATCTGTATAGTTTCGCACTCCGGCCAGAGGAAATGCAGCCATCGGGTTCTCTAAATGCGAGCCGCATTGATAATATGAATCTGATGATGAACCTTCGTCCGGATTCGAATGAGCCAACGACGCTGGCGATTCCAGTTGTTGATACGACCGGCGCGCCTCTCATAGATGGCAATGGAAATCCTATTACTCGTCTGATTGCGAACCCCTCCTATGCACCGAATCGTGGAAAAGCGCACGTGGTCGTCTATGCGAGAAATCACAACGTCTTGCGTGTAGTCAACGGATTTGCGGGGCTTCTGTTCAAGATTTAGGTAGGATGTATGATTAGGAATGGCAGGAATGCTTGGTACGTTAGACCCAACAGCTCTTATAGCAGGAAATCCTGCTGCGGATGCTGCTATTGGAGTTGCGAAAGCAAAAGCAGCGCAGAGCGCCGCGCCATCAGCAGATGTGGCTGGTAAGAATTATGTGCAAGGAATCTTTAATAATCCCATTCCGCTATGGCAGCATAAACTATTAACTGGAATCTTCCCCTTTGCTGCTCTTCAACCACTTGTATCATTGATTCCTGGCGCCGGCCCTTTCTATCAAGCCGTATGTGCTGTAGTGTTCTCAGCCTTTTATATATTAGGGTCAAATGGCGCAAACCTGCTTGTATCAGGTTCCATGGGGTGGGCGGCCATGAAGTTTGGTTCTAATCAATTATTGAAAGGCCTGTATTTTCTATTAACAAAGATGTATCCCGGTCAATGGTGGCTAATCTATGTAAAATCATTTATTACGTACGCGAATCCATGGTTTACCTTTGATATACTACAGACATATTCTCCCGAGTTTTCTCGTCAGGGATATAAACTCCCTTTTGTTAATAAGTTTTTGAATGCGAATATTGCTGAAAATGAAGTAACCAAACTTGGAAACCAAATGAAGGTGAATCAGACAGATGCGCATGGGAACGTAATCCTTACTATAGAACGGGATGAGAATGGGATTCCAATGTATGTTACGGGCAAAGATGCTGCTACTGCTGCAGCCGCAGCAGCAAAGAAGAAAAAGTTAGCGGAACCAAAAGTGCCTCCAGATTGTTTGCCAAAAGCATTGACGCCTGCAGATATTGGATTCAAAATCCCTGAGACAGATCTGAGCGGCGTTCCTATTAAAGATGAAAATGGGGCCGCCGTGTATAAACAGGACCCCACTACAAATGAAACGCAGATTGCATATGGTCATATGTCTGCGACCATTTTTGGGGCGATGTGTCTGTATGTGGTTCCATGGTACCTTGAAATATCGAGCGCAATGCCACCTGAAATCCAGCCACTCTTAAGCTCATGGGCTGGCTGGGGAGTTACCACTATAGGAACTGTCATGGGTATTGTTGCTACAGTTGGTGTTGCTGGCGTATATGCCTTACCCGGCGCATTGCCGCAGTTGAAAGCCGCATTTTTTGATTCTAATCAAGCCGGCGGCGGTAAAGCAAAACAGAAGCAACAGCAACTACAAAGAGGAGGGGTGACGCCACTGCCTGATATGAATAAGGTTATACAGGCCGCACTAGATAATACACAAGATGAGATGCCGATAGTACAGGATGGAGGCGGCGTGATTGATACAGATGAAAGTGTTATCTTCCTCGGCTCCTTGACGGTGGCTTCTTTAATAGGCATTGCGCTTGCGGTAGCACGAAACAAAAAATTATCCCGTGAAAGTGTATAATGAAGCTTCTAATTTCTCATATTGAATTTGAACAGCTGATTGGTCTCCAGGAGCCCGAGGCTGGAATGCCTGGAACGGTGTACCCCCACTTTACGGTGATTTACTTTACAGCAAGCTGGTGTGGGCCCTGCCGCGCACTGGACTTGGCCGCTATTGAGGCGGCTGTACCCGGCGCAAACTGGCTGAAGTGCGACATTGACCAGAATGACTATACTCCTGGATACTGTGGCGTGCGCAGCGTACCCACGTTCATGATTATCCATAAGAAGAAGGTGATTGATACTCTGACCTCCAATAATACTCAGAAGGTGATTGAGTGGGTATCAGGACACGCGCTGCTCGCCGTGAGTCCTCCTGTTTCTGCTTCTGTTTCTGCAGCAGCTCCCACTAAATAATCAGATGTTCAAGCAAGATGGATACTGAATCCTATGATGTCATCATCGTAGGCTCCGGTATTGCTGGACTGTACGCAGCCCTAAACTTACAGAAAAAGGGTACACGGTGTATCATTATAGAGAAATACAAGGAGCTTGGGGGTCGCACATCGACATTCAAACAGAAGATTGATGGCGTCGACCTACAATGGGAGGCGGGTGCAGGACGCATCTCGGAGCATCACACCCATGTTCGTGAACTTATGCGCAAATATAAGTTGACCTGGGTGCCGATAGGAGGCGCACCAAAGTTTGTAGGAGAGTATGGGCAGCCGTTGGAGGAGGGTCAATTTGATCCAGGCCTCCCCCTATTTTTCCAGACCTTGGAGCGGTTACCAGCAGAAGAGTTGGCTACGCACACTATTCGACAGCTGCTAACAAAGGTTCATGGACCCAAGATTGCGGATGACTATTTACTGAGATATCCCTATCGTGGGGAAGTGGATACGCTACGTGCAGATATGGCGCTTGACACCTTTCGCCATGAGATGGGACCCAAGGAGAAGTTTGGAATCTGTGCGGAGGGATATTCAGGGATTATAGAGGGTATGCGCGCAGAGTTTGAGAAGAAGGGGGGTACGATTCTTACAGAGCATAGTTGCGCAGAAGTGTCGCAGGAAAAGGATATTGTGACAGTTACATGTTCAGTAGAAGGGGATCCAGTTATCTTAAAAGGGGCGCATTGTGTTCTGGCGGTGCCGTCATCTGCTTTACAGGCGATTCGCCCTTTTTCCAAATGGAAAGGGCTACAGAGAGTGGCCATGCAACCCTTACTCCGTTTTTATGGAGTCTTTCCTCTAGAAGGGGGGAAACTCTGGACAGAAGATATCGGACGCATGGTTACACCCGAGCCTATTCGCTATATGATTCCTGGAAACCCTGCCATAGGTTCTGTACAAATCTCCTACACAGATTCCCAGGATGCAGAGTTCTGGAAAGAGAAGTTAGATACCATCGGGGAAAAGAAAGTCGGTGAAGAAATCGTAGAACAACTTCGACGGCTTCTGAAACCTACTATTCCTGGCCCAACCTTTGTAAAGTCCCATTACTGGAAGAATGGGGTGACCTACTGGCTTCCTGGGAGATATGACCCAAAAGAGGTTTCTCGGGAAGCGTATCAACCATTTCCTACAATGCGCGGCGTTCACGTATGTGGCGAATCATTTTCTCTTCGGCAGGCATGGGTTGAAGGGGCGATTGAACACGCGGCCGGCCTTGTGAAGATTCTGGAGAAGAAACTTTCTCATCGTTGATACAGATACCTAGATGGACGCATTCTTTCTGATTGTGGTGCTACATGTAACTGTTATTGTACCCTTTCTGCTCTTTATAGGGTTCAATCGAGCTGCGACTCCTGATTGGATGTATTCCGTTCTGTTCGGAACTGGAATCATAGTTCTCTTGTATCACAGCTATAAGGCGATATCACGTCTTATAGCCGCATCTCCGGTTGTCTGGATAAACTTGATTCATGTGTTTTTGATTGCGCCCCTTCTTTTATGGATTGGGTACTACGCAAAACGCACGGAACGTCCCGCATACGACATGCTTTTGTTAAGTGCTTTTGGCGCACTTGGATTCCATTTATACAAACTCATTATTATTTCACAGACGTTTGTTCATACAAAGGAGTTGTAAAATAAGGTACGGTACTCGCTTAAAGTGTGAACACGCTACGAAAGGAGAAGAAGAATGAATACATCAGATATCGGTGTTATACTTGGGTCCATGATAGCTGAGATGAGAAATATGACACAGCTGAATGTATCGCTTGTTGGGATTATTAAAGAGCAGAAACAATTAATTCAAGAACAAAAAGAAATGTTGAAAGAGATTACGAGTGAGCAAAAAGAGCATATGCTAATAACGCACGCCATTAACAATAGACAGATTGCCCATGATGTATCATTGCGCTAGCGGAGGCTAAGTCATGAGCTCGGTCAAGAATGCCTGTTTCTCTGTAGGGAGTTCGATACAGCCGGTAGACAAGTGATAGAGAAGTGCGGCCCCGCTATTACAGACTTTTTGACATGTAGGGCACGTCGAGTCTTTAATTGCGAGGCGTTCAACTTCTTCTCCGCAATGTTTGCGCATGAAGTGTAGAATCCTGTTTGCCTTTGTAAGAGTCTTATAAGCGCAACAAGGGCACTTGAGTGTGGCCGCATCTTCTTTGGAGTGTTTTGCGGCGACATGGACGGCAAGAGTTTGTGCATGGAGGAACTCTTTTTTACAGGTTGGACAACTGAAGGGGAGATGCCCTTCGTGTTTTTTCATATGGTAGTGCATGGTGTTCTGATTCTTCTTAACCTCGGAACAGATGGTGCAGACAAACTCGCCAGCAGCGTTCTTTTGATAGACATACGGCATTTGTACCGGTTGACAGGGGCTACGGGGCTTCAATTTTTTGCTGCGGGTCGCTTATTACCAGCGCTTCTCGCAATGACTATTATGACCGCCACAGCAGTAGGTGTCCTTTGAGAACCCTTCTTCTTGAGCGTTAGCACAGCACGCCCCGTGATTCTCTTTTGCGCCTGGGACTTTTTGGCCTGTTGCGGGATCAATATAGAGTGAACAGAACTTCTTGCCACATTCCCAGCACCAGGATCGGCCACACCCGGCTCCCACCGTGAATCTCCCGCCCGTCTCAAGTCCGCAAGCAAAGATATAGTTACACGCAGCATCTTTCAGGGCCCAGCGCTCGCACCACGGACATTGTTTTGCGTCATTCGACATTCTGCTATATATAGCACAGCGTAAAGATTTGATTCAGTTATACGCTAGCAAATAGGAATGCATATCCTAACTCTTGCCATCGGAGAAGATTTCCGGAAGGCTTTAGGCCCAGCCCTAGACTCGAAACGGAGATATGCGGCGAAACACGGATATACGTATGTGCAGGGGGGCGAAGAGTTCTGGGATCGGGAGAAGCCGATTCCTTGGTCCAAGGTGGGATTTGTCCTAGATGTTCTGGGGAAGCTTCCCGAAGGGGCCTTGATATTTCTGTCCGACGCAGACGTGTTGATCACGAATCTCGAACTACGGTTGGAGGACCAGATTGTTCCTTTACTGCGTGCAGAAAAGGATCTCCTTATGACAATAGATGCGTGTGGTCATATTAATTCAGGAAATATGCTTATGCGCAATTCGCCTTGGCTTAGAGACTGGTGGCAGCGAGTTGGTCAGCAGTCAGATCTTCTCTATCATATCTGGTGGGAGAATGCTGCGATGATTCGGCTTCTTGAAACAGTTCCGGCGGATCTCGCAAAGACAGAGATTACGGCAGAACATGTCCGGTTCAATGCGTATTTGCGGGGCCTTCCTGAACAGCTTCTCTGGACTCCTGGATGTTTTCTCGTTCATTTTGCTGGAGTCTATAGTACAAAAGAGATGGAGCGCCTTCAAGGAGAAATCCTTTCTGGAGGAGTTCCTAGGCTCGCCATGTAGAATTTCTGCGTATACTATATAATGAACAACAACGCTACGCGTAAGAACGGCGCAAGCATGGCAGGTGGCGCAAAGAAGAAGCCTGCTGTAGGCACAAAGGCACAGGTGTGGCACGGTTCTGCAAAGCACACTAGCGGCGGGCTGACTCGCAAGGACCTGATGAAGACGAAGAAGGGGCGTATTGTATCCAGGAGAAAGCATGCGGCGGGCAAGAAGGCGCTGAAGCGCCTCACTAAGGCTGGGTACAAGGCAAAGAAGGGTACGTTCAAGCTGTTTAAGAAGTAAAGCTTCTTAAATAGCGATGGCCGACGAGGAACGAGGAGACCTCAAGCTGTTTAAGAAGTAAAGCTTCTTAAATAGCGATGGCCGACGAGCCTATAACTGTAAAGGATCCGGCACAATAAGTTTTACATAAATGTACCAAATCGTGAAGACAAACAGGCAAAAGACAACCATATAGCCTGGAATAATATCCCCTTCCCCGGAAATAGATAATGAGACTAAAACGACTCCTAAAAAGATGAGTGCGTAGATTGATGCACCCTGTGGCGTCGCAGAGTTAAAATAGTCCGCAATAGATTTAATAAGCATTCTACATAGGATTGTTCTTTTTAAAGACGAATCCTATCGACGCAAATACGTGGCAACTTCTGTAAGAGTTGCAGCAGCTTCAGCAAGATCCAAATTAGAACCCTGTTCAGCCCCTTCTGAAGGATCATACCAGTACAGCGCCCCTCGTTTCTCCGTTTCTCCAATCACCGACCAGACAAGCCCCACCTGGGATCCGCGCAGCTCTTTCAGAACTGAGCGAAGCCCCGTAAGCCCCGTTTGCCCCATCCGCCCCTGAATAACGGGCTCAACATCTTCTTGTGCGACATCCGGCGACCAGAAAATCGCCTGCCAATCCGACGAGTTCGGTGCTGAGGCTGCGAGACCAATTACTGTAACACCCTCCATTTTTACTAAAACGGTCATGACACTTGTGGAGGGTTCCACCCCGGCCCACACAATGCGAGTAGGCCTTGCCGCATGCTGCACGCATGTTAAAGCAAGTTTCATATCTTGAACATCTTTCACGTGAAAGAAGGCGTCCCAGCCTAGTTGAATGATCCACTTCGGCACGACAGCACCCTGATACACAAGAATCTTCCTACCACGATGAGCTACTTCTGTATTAAGAGTTGCTAGCCGCCCTTTTAAAAAGAGTTGACCTTGCGTGGGGCTAGTGGATACACAAAAACATCGTTTCCCTCGGAGAGATTCAGAAAATCCCTCTAAGCGAAGCGTGGGCTCCATTTGTTACAGAGTCATAAAGAGATATAGTGAATATAAACGAGGCTTACTATAGAATGTTTGAGCTTCTGATTAACCTTCTTCCTATTGCGCTTCTGTTTATCGTCTGCGACCTCCCCTGGCTCTACGCATCTTCGTCCACTGTGCTGCCGATGATTAAGAAGATTCAAGGCGGGGCGCCACTTGAAATGCGATGGGGCGCAGCTGTGCCAGTGTATCTGGCGCTCGCATATCTTATACAAGTGTCAAAGTCGACGGCAGAAGCCGGACTCATTGGACTGAGCACATACGCAGTCTACGATTTCACGAATCTTTCAACGCTAACAAACTATACATTAGAATTCGCCGTGGCCGATTCTCTGTGGGGCGGGATGCTCTTTATGATTGTTCGGGAGCTGGGTCTAAGGCTTGGACTGCTTTAAAAACTCTCGCATACCCTTTCGCAGAGTAGCAGAATCCGACTGCCATGGTATTCCCTCGGCGTGTTTAATAAATCCACTCACTGTTCCAAAGAGTTCTGGTAAACTATCTATTTTAACAGATGTATCCCGAGATAAATAGATGTTTCGATGACAAAATCTGGAATCAAGATATTCCTTATTTTCTAAAAGGCCGTGCTTCTGCATTGCTGTAAAGGCCATAAAAAGAATGTACTCTTTCTGCTTGAGAGGAATCGTAGGCTCAAAAGGAGTGGGGACGAGGTATGTGAGTCCCTCGGGAATCTGCTGAATAAGAGTATGCCTCGGCACACGATCATCTATAAAGAGAATATTACCAAGTGGTATTTTCTTTTTCGATTTCAACCCCTTTTGAAAAAGAAGCTGAAGCGTCTCTATACGTTTATGCATGATTTGTTCTCCACGTATAGTAACTTTATCTGCTGTGCGCAGAGGATGCCACCAATCCGCCTTTACCGAAAATAGCTTGGAAGTGTTAAACATGTGCTCCAAGAGATATTCCGCAAGATCCACTGTATATGTTACACCCGTATTCGAATAAATAATGATTGTCTTTAAATGCCTACTGCGTTTTGCTTCAAGAAGGGGTCCAAAGAGTTCATGAATGTTTGGGCGGATAATAAGATTGAGAATATCCTTGTCATGAAACAAATAGCTTGCAAATGTCTCTTTGACTCGCTCGAGAGTCGTTTTTAGTGCGATCGAAAGTGTACAGGATTTATCACCATTTCGTTGCTCCGCCATATTTATGTGGTCGATGCTCCATAAATGTGCAAGATATCCGATGACTTCGAAGTTTCCTATAGTTGCGTCCAGATCAAAGGCTACACAGGCCATTCTCATTAAGCATGTCAAAATTGAGGAGTTTTTCTACACATATAGTATACCATAAAATGCAAGAGCAGCAAAGCATCTTTGATAAAAAGATAATGTCCATCCATGCCTTGACACCGGAAGGCGAAAAATATGTTAGTTCGATGACAAAGCAGCAGAAGCAGTTACATGAACTTGCGATTGTATCTCTCGCATCATCCTACTTTGTAGAGAAAACACATGGATTTCGAGCATATTTGAAGGGGCTTGATGCGAAGCCAAAATAGCATTCGTGTGTGCCTAAAAATCTTTTTAAAGGGAAATAGATAGAAGCCATACCATGTCTACGGGTGATACGGGGCCTACTGGAGCTACGGGGCATACCGGGTCCACAGGGCCCACAGGGACAGCAACGAATACTGGCGCAACTGGACGAACTGGCCCGACGGGTCAAACTGGGCCTACCGGTGTTCCTGGCTCTGCTGCAAATACTGGTTCCAGTGGCGCAACGGGTTCCACTGGTCCAACTGGCATGACAGGTAATACAGGTCCTACGGGAATCGCCACGAATACTGGCGCAACGGGTTCCACTGGCCCTACAGGGATTTTTGGCCCCACTGGCCGTCTTGGCCCCACTGGCCCGTCAGGAATAAAAGGCTATACAGGATGTACGGGCGCAACGGGCCCTGCAGGAACTGCTACAAATACTGGGGCGACAGGTATGACCGGCGCACAAGGCAGCACTGGCCCTACTGGCTTACAGGGTACACCTGGTACCGCTGATAACACCGGTGCCACTGGCGCAACAGGGTATACAGGTTGTGCTGGACCCGAGGGCCCTATGGGGCAGCCTGGTGATGTGGGGCCACAAGGATATCAGGGACTTCCAGGTATCGCAACAAACACGGGAGCAACTGGGCCCACTGGCCTACAGGGAGATCCTGGTACTGCTGTCTCGACGGGAGCAACTGGCCCTACAGGTGATACCGGTAATACTGGTGATACTGGCCCTACAGGTGTTACAGGTAACACTGGCCCTACTGGTAACACGGGTTCTACTGGTGCGACGGGCCCTACGGGACCCACAGGATTCACGGGGCCCACAGGATTCACGGGGCCCGCAGGAACTGCTACAAATACTGGCGCAACTGGTCCCACGGGTCCCGTTGGCTATACGGGTTACACAGGGCCTGGAGGTGATGCCGCAAATACTGGTGCGACGGGGCCAACGGGCCAGACAGGCCCTACTGGTTTCACCGGCCCAGCAGGAACTGCTACAAATACTGGCGCAACGGGGCCCACTGGTTTCACCGGCCGCACTGGCGCAACGGGCGGAACAGGAACTACGGGGTGGACGGGAAGAACAGGTCCAACGGGGCCGATAGGGCCAGGGGGCGTTGCTTCAAATACTGGTGCAACGGGTCCAACGGGAAGAACCGGTCCCACAGGTATCCCTGGTTCCGCAGTTAACACTGGCGCAACGGGTAATACGGGCTCTACAGGACAAACTGGACGAACTGGTCCTACAGGCCCTGTGGGTTCCATAGGAGCGAATGGAAGAACTGGACCTACTGGCCCCGCTGGTACTGCGACAAATACTGGCGCAACGGGAAGGACAGGCCCTTCCGGCGCTACTGGATACACGGGTCCTACAGGAGTAGGTAGAACTGGGCCTACAGGTATTCGTGGAGGAACTGGTCCTGCTGGTGTTCAAGGATGTAAAGGGGATACAGGGGTCACTGGTCCTACCGGATGCAGAGGAATGCAAGGTGATGTCGGGCAACCAGGAGATGTCGGCCCTGTGGGTGATAAAGGTGATAGAGGTGATGCGGGTCTCACAGGGTACACAGGATATACGGGCCCCACGGGAAACACGGGGCCTACGGGAAACACGGGGCCTACGGGAAACACTGGTGCTACAGGCCGTACTGGACCCACAGGCCCAACGGGTTATACTGGAGCAACGGGTATAACTGGCTACACGGGCACAACTGGCTGGACAGGATGGACTGGTTATACGGGTCCCACTGGATATGGCTCTACAGGGGTAACTGGGCCCACAGGATGGACAGGGTGGACAGGGTGGACAGGAGTGACGGGTCCCACTGGATATGGCTCTACAGGGGTAACTGGGCCCGCAGGAACTGCTACAAATACTGGCGCAACCGGTCCCACTGGGCCACTCGGGACGGGACCTACTGGCCGTCCAGGCGCAGCAAGTAATACTGGTGCTACTGGAGATTCTGGCCCCACGGGGGATACAGGAAATACAGGTGATAAAGGTGATCCTGGAGAGGTTGGGCCACAGGGCGATACAGGCAACACAGGGCCCACGGGCCGTCCTGGATTGGCAACAAATACTGGCGCGACTGGACCTACTGGGAACACGGGCCAAACTGGAAACACAGGCCCTACAGGATGGACTGGGGCGACTGGTGTGCAAGGTGTCTCTGGCCCCACCGGCCCCACCGGCCCTTTTGGATACACTGGCTATACTGGTTCAATTGGAACCGGTGTAACTGGACCTACTGGTGCTCGCGGGCAGACTGGTCCCTTTGGTCTTGTGGGCCCAACCGGCTACACAGGAGATACTGGAAACACAGGTGATACGGGATATACAGGATACACGGGTCCCACAGGAGAACAGGGCATTCCTGGTACCGCTGTCAATACTGGTGCGACGGGCCCGACTGGTCGCACTGGTCCAACTGGGAACACGGGTCCCACTGGAGAAACAGGCCCTACAGGCAATACAGGCCCCACTGGAAACACGGGTCCTACTGGAAATACGGGCCCCACCGGTAATACAGGCCCTACTGGAAACACAGGCCCAACTGGAAATACGGGTCCTACTGGAAACACGGGCCAAACTGGCAATACAGGCCCTACTGGTAACACGGGCAACACGGGTCCTACAGGAATGACAGGTGAGACTGGTGCGACTGGTCCTACTGGATTTGGCGCAACTGGCCGCACTGGCCCCAGTGGCCCCACCGGATTTGGCGCAACGGGGCCAACCGGCTTGACAGGATGGACTGGCCCAAGCGGAGCAAAGGGTGACCAGGGAGTATCAGGCCCAACCGGCCGCGTTGGCCCCACGGGCCCTGTTGGATTTACTGGATGGACTGGATGGACTGGCTACACAGGGTATACGGGAAACGTGGGCCCTCCTGGGGATTTTGGACCACAGGGTGATACGGGGCCGGGCGGCGAGGCCGCAAATACAGGTGCAACAGGCTATACAGGCAATACGGGGCCAACCGGTAGGACTGGATCTACTGGCCCAGGCGGCGAGGCCGCAAATACGGGTGCGACAGGTTACACGGGTAACACGGGCCCTACTGGTGTCACTGGTAATACGGGCACAACAGGAAGCACAGGTCCCACTGGAGCGGCATCCACGGTTACGGGAGCAACCGGTGTCACAGGCCCTACTGGCGCTGCGTCCAGTGTTACAGGCCCTACTGGTAACACGGGTGCTGCGTCCACAGTTACAGGCCCTACTGGCGCAGCTTCTACCGTTACAGGACCAACTGGTAACACGGGTGCTGCGTCCACAGTTACAGGCCCTACTGGCAACACAGGCGCGGCATCCACGGTTACAGGCCCTACTGGCGCAGCTTCTACCGTTACAGGCCCTACTGGCAACACAGGCGCGGCATCTACAGTCACAGGCCCTACTGGCAACACAGGTGATGCGTCTACAGTTACAGGCCCTACTGGCAACACAGGTGCTGCGTCTACAGTTACAGGCCCT
>Ga0214919_10006728_pt1 | contig 15706 bp, 6 predicted proteins | sample LL1503_MetaG_FD_177994 | JGI IMG/M metagenome (GOLD analysis project Ga0214919, IMG submission 177994) | Freshwater microbial communities from Lake Lanier, Atlanta, Georgia, United States - LL-1503 | ecosystem: Environmental > Aquatic > Freshwater > Lake | place: USA: Georgia | collected 2015-03-15 | reverse complement strand
AACGAAAAGAACAAAAGGAACGAAAGGAACGAAAGGAACGAAAGGAACGAAAGGAACGAAAGGAACGAAAGGAACGAAAGGAACGAAAGGAACGAAAGGAACGAAAGGAACCCAGGTTCCTTTCAAACCTCCCTTATAAGGAATAATTTTTTCATTTCAAAGGAGGTTCGAAAGGAACCTGGGTTCCTTTCTTCACTCGCTAATCCAGACTTCATCTACTAATCCATTTTCAATTGCAGTTTTAGTATTCCAGAAAATATCCCTCTTCAATATTTCCTTAATCTTAGTTTTTGTCAATTTTCCATTAGAATTATCCTTATATAGATTAACCAATTTTGACATAAATTGATTACAATTTGCTTTTTCATCTACCAATTCCTCATATGTACCAAACATTCCTGTTCGCAATTGATGGATGAGCAAGTGTGAATTTTCAGTCATATAGCGTTTGCTTCCAGCCATACTCAACAAACTACCCGCACTAGCAACACATCCTTCAACCACAGTAATAATAGGGATTTTAGAACACTTAATTTTATCATAACCGAAAAACCCCGCCAATAGGTCACCTCCATTAGTAGTAATATGTAGATATATGGGTTTAGGTGTAAATGTACCTAGAGTTGCCCTTTTGCTTAAATTAGATAATTTGCTATTTAAATAATCAATTTCTGTAGAAAGCTTATCAATGCTTTCTTTACAAACACCTGTTTTAAAATAGATGTGGTTTTTTGTAGTATAAACATCAGTTTCATGATGATTACCAAATAGCCTAGGAAATTTAAATGGTAGAGGACTATCACTACCATCATCATCATCATCGTCATCATTATCGGGATTACCTCCAGGTTGCTGAAAAGGATGCATTGGTAATGGAACTGCAGGGCGCCCTTTACCACCGCCACCACCGCGCTTTCGTTTATTATTAGTACTTTCTCTCATATTGTATGAAGGTGTAGATAATGCATATTGATTCATCATAGTTTTACTTAATGATGGAGAATACATTTTATATAATATATGATAAATACTTTTTATATCTAGATATAATACAATATAATACAATATTATTTAATATATCTAGATAAATATTTATGTTTATATTACAAAAAATGTTTCTTAATTAAAATTAGTTCTCATAAAATTTAAAAAAATTAAACATATAAATATAAATAAAAATAATATACATATGATTATTCTATCTTGTTGTATAATAATATTCATAACATATCTAGCTATATGTGGATTACTTTCTTATTATTTTATAAAAAAACGCCAGATATGGAATACATTATTTAGTCTAGAAGCAATATGTAATACAATTAAAGAATTGTTTTTATGCCCAGAACATTTTGTTATATGGTGTCCAATATTTGAGTTTGAAGAAACAGAATGTATTCTAGATAGAAAGAAAAAAGATGAAACTAAAGAAAATATAAGAAAAATATTGGTACATATTAAAAAATATATAAATGAAATTCAACATATTAGTGGAATTGATTCTAGTGAAGTTGGTTCTAGTAATAATATTAAAAAATTAAAATGGTTATTAGATGGGACAATGAGCGATTTTGATAGAATGTATGAAGAAAATGCAGAATTCTATAATAAACTTGCAGGAAGTTATGATACATTGAATGCGAATAATAAATATACAATCAGTTTACACGAGGGATTTCCTAAATCCTGTCTAGCATTAGAAGATTTAGTTATTCTAGAACACAATATTGAATTATGTGAAAATATTTCTAATATATTAAATTTATTTTGCGATTCTGATTATAAATTATTACTTAGTCAGATAGAAAGTGGATATATAAAATCACTATTATATGAATTAATTAAAAATGTTAAAATATATAAAGTTAGATGTATGATGATGAGTTGATATTTAAGATTTAATATTTAAGATTTAATATTTAATGATTAATGTTTTTTTTAATTTTCTTTGTTTTTTTGATTTTATTATGTCTTTCTTTAGTTTTACTTTTACCTTTACTTGATTTTTTATTTTTTCTTTTTGTATAACCATCATTAATAGTACCACCACCCACACCACCACGACCACGACCACCACGACCACTACTACTACTACCACCACCACGACCACGACCACGACGACCACTACTACTACCACGACCATGACCATGAGTAGGACCATTACTAGGACCATGACCACGACTACTACTAGAAGGGTTTAATTTTGCAATTCTTAGCTGTTTATCATGAACAATGGTTTCTCCATCTTTATGAAAAATTTCATCTATATATGATTCAAATGCTATTATATCTGATTTTATATTTTCATCAGTTTTTTTTTGTTTTAGTAGTTGGAATGGTGTTGTATTTAAATTTGCAAGTTTTTGATTATAATTTTTATCTCGAATATTAATTTTTCCTAAATCATAATCTAATACTTCTCTTTCTATTAAATGAAATGTAATTTTACGACTAAACGCAGGATTTGTTATATGAGTATTTATAAAATCATACAATTCATCTTTTTTATTACACTCTTTACAATCTACAACATAAATTATTATTTGATAATCTAAATCTGGATGTGATCTAGTTAAATATTTATCTAATGCAATACAATCTTCCAATTCTTCAATTGTAGTCATCCAATTCTTATGTTCAAAATCTTTAAAATCTTTATGATGATGTTGCCCATGTGTTTTACGAAAAAATAATATTTTATTAGGAGGATGTGGATCATTAATATATTTTTTTAATGTTTCTAATCTATTACCAAATCCCTTCGCATAAACTTCTGTGGTTGTTGACTGTTTATGATTACCAGCTCTGCCTACTACCACATCACCATGTCTGAATGATATATTATGTTCTCTATCGTATAAATCACCATTTGATTTATCTTCCATATCAGATTTTTCAGGCTCTTCATATTCATTACTCAATAATTCAGTAATACTACCGTATGTAATTGAATAATCAAATGGAAAGTCTTCTTTTATAAAGTGTTCTATTGTTAATCCTGGTTTAAAATCTCCTTTGTGTGTTTCAAACCAATCATAACTACCATTTAATAAATATTTTATACAACAATCAATACCTAATGAAACAATTAATGGCATTGGTGCTCTTGATGCACTTGATGCACTTGATTCCATTGATAATATTAATGAAATATCTATGTTTTATATTTTATCTTATATTTTATCTTATATTTTATATATTATAAATTAATTAAAACTATTAATATAATTTAACTATTACTATAATTATAAAATATAAAAAAATAAATAAAAATAAATAAAAATAAATAAAAATAAATAAAAATAAAAATAAATAAAAATAAATAAAAATAAAAATAAATAAAAATACTTATTCAAAATTAAAAGTTTTAATCCATTCTTTATATTTTGGTATAAGGATTGTTGATATTTGTTTATCATTAAGAAAATTATCACATTTTAATATTTTATTTATATTCTTAGTTTTACTATAATCATTTTCATCATATGACTTATAACAAGTTAATAATAAATTTTGCTTTTCAAGTGATAAAACATTAGTATTACCAAGTTGTTCCATAAAATTGCGAATTTGTGTTAAAAATGTATTTGGTATTTTATCCTTGTCTATTAGAATCTGATTCAACTTAAAATTCTCTAGGATACTAAATAGATTTTCTAAATGTTCTTTAGAAATACCTTTAAATCCTTTACCAATAACATAAAATTCACTTGAATCAGAATTGCTGCTATTAGGTTTAAAAAAAGTTATTGAATCAAATGCTACATAATACATATATAAATAACTTAATAAAAAAAATTCAGTATCATCGTCAGAATCAAGTTTATTTTGATATGTTGTATTATCTATAGATTTATAAGGTATATAATGTTTTATACAACAAGAGCTTTTAAAATTACTACAAATTAATACTGATAAAACTTGTGATAAATCTAGTTTTTGACCAAATAATTTCTCTTTTTTATCCTGTTCACTGTTAACATAATAATTATATAATATACTGCCATCAGCAATAATTAAATTAATATTATTCTGCTTAATATTGTATAAATTAATTTTGTATTTATTGATTAACCATTTATTATTATAATATTTTATGTTTTTACTATCATCATCATCATCATCATCATCATCATCATCATTATAATCATTATAATCATTATCATCACTATCATCACTATCTTTACTATTTTTAATATCATTTCCTGATGAAAATTTATTATAATTTTCTTTTTGTAATTCATTTGTATTGTAAGGATTCAAAGAACTTACCCATTCAAAATTTTTCATATCAATATTTTTGCATTTTTTTTCAGCCCAATATTTAAAACACATAATCATTTGTGATTGTTTTTCAAAAAGATTTAATATTCTAAATGAAGTTATATTGCTTGGTATAAGATTAAATGTACTCAATATTTCCCATAATTTAAAAAATGAATTTTCAATATATATAGGTAAATCATATCTTTTATTAATATATGTAGATAATCCATTAGAAAAATCATATAATGCATTTTTAACATTCTGTGGTGCTTTTTTATAATTAATATCATTTAAAAGATTATGTTTAACATGATTTGATAATCTAAGTCTATCATAATAATTATCAAAAATATCATAATCATGCAAATGTTTTAAATATGTATTTTTTTTAGTTTTAGATTTTCCTGATTTTCCTGATTTTCCTGATTTTCCTGATTTTCCTGATTTTCCTGATTTTCCTGATTTTCCTGATTTTCCTGATTTTCCTGATTTTTCTGATTTTTCTGATTTTCCTGATTTTCCTGATTTTCCTGATTTTCCTGATTTTCCTGATTTGTTTTTTTTTGTAAAATGTTTAATTGCATGTTTATTTAATATTTTTGATTGTTTATCATCATATTGTATTAATTTAAAATTAATTGGTGTATCTAGAGAATAAAAATGGTCTATTACTTCATCTTTTTTATTTAATAATACTTTTAATGCATGTTTATTATAAGGCAATTTATTGTATTCAAACATACTAACTAGTTTTGATATATTTGTAATGTCTTTTTGAATAATTGCCTCTGGTTTAATACTCATTTTACCTTGTTCATCAGTTTGTATAGCATTCACAATTAAATTATTAACCATTTCAAAATATCCTACAAAAATACCTTCTAATTTATTGGAAAGTATTTGAACTTTGAATTGCAAATCTTTATCTTTCATTATTTCATCTAGTTCAGTTATTTTAATATCTTCAATGTAGTAAATAGGTTTTATAGGTTTAGTAGATATTGATTTGCGTGTTGAAGATTTGTATGAGTAAACATTGTCATTATTTTCTATTTTATTATAAAATAAAAAATGATTAGGATGTTTCTCACTATAGTCTTCATAATAATCTAACATATCACATGTTTTGTATGTATATTCTATTGTTTCTATTGCAATGTCTAGTAATTTATTAATTATAATATCTGAAATATTATCTTTGTATCCTTCACATTTAATATAATATTCTGGAACACCAATTAATAAGTTTTGATTAATATCATTATCAATTATTTCAACATTTTTAAATCCATATGCTAGAATAGATAATATCTTTTTAATTATTGGAACATTAATATTTACTATACTCAAAAATAATAATAATGTACCATTTTTTTCTATAGTTTTTAAAGATATTGCAATAGTAGATATTATATTAGGTATTTCTAAATTAATTTTATAACTTGCCGATAAACTTAATCCACTAATAATACTAAAATGACAATTTATTAAATTATATTTATGTTTTGGTATAGATATATTATTTTCTTCATTATTATTTTTTAAATTTATTAAAAATTGTTTATATATTTCTTTATAAACAGATGAATAATAATTATAAAATATTTTATTAATTTTCAAATTATTTAAAAACATATTATAATTTTTTTGTAATTCATTCATTGGCATATTTACTTGTGGAAATAATATAATATCACCTATATTTTGTTTTTTTAAAAAAACGTAATTTTTTGGAATAATGTTTGAATTAATTATAAATAAAGTTTTATTAGTATTAATATTAATATTAGTATTATAAAATTTATCTATTATATAATTTTCATAATTTGTTTTAAATTTAATATTTTTACTAGTAAAAATAATATGTTTTGATAAAAATAAATCATTATAATATTTATGATAATCATTAAATGAATAATTACAGATTTTATTATCATCAGAATAAGTAAAATTAAATAATAAATTAGTATTTATTAAATTAAATTTAATAAATGAATTATTAAATAAATATTTATATTTTATATAATATTTATCATTTAGTTTTTTTAATATAATTAAATTATTCATTTTTATATTATATATATTATATATATAATATATATTATATATATTATATATATTATATATAAATTATATTTTATATTTTGTATATTATTTGTCATGAGTTAATACATTAATATTAAAATTAGAATAGTAATTATTTTCTAATTCTAATATATTTATTATTGTTTTAATGTTTAACATTTTTTCAAGTCTAGACCCTTGTTCTAAATTTGCAAATGTTCCTTTATAATAATCATTATCAATTACATGTATATGTAAACACGAACCAATTGGTTGTACACTACCAATATTTATAAAACAACTTTTATGATTTGTAACATATGTTTTATTTATTACATTTAAAAGTGGTATATGTGATTTATTTAATTTCAAAAAATTATCTATAAATTTATTTACATTTGTTTTATCAGTATTAAAAAAATCAGTTGTATGATTAGAATAAAAAGGAACTACCCAAATTACAGATTTAGTTGCCTCTATCAACTCAATTAAATTGTATCCACAATTCTCTGGATTAAAATAAATACAATATATTAGTATACCATCTTTTTCCTGTTCTAAATCTTCACAAAATTTAAATGTAAAATTAGGATTAATATTATTTATAAATTTATCATAATATTTTTTATATTGTTCTTTATATTTTTTTTCAGTAATGACACCATCATTTAATTGTGTTTTTAAAGTATTTAATTCTTTTATATTTTCATCATATATATAATCTTTAGGATCAGTTTTTGTATTAAAATTTGCAAATTCTTTTTTATATATTTTTGTAGCAAGAATATTAAGTATAATAATAGGTTTTTTTGCATAAGGATTAGGTATTGTCATATTAAATAATGATAATGATATTAAATCAACTAATGGTGAATGTAAACATATACTAATAGGAATTGTATTAGTTTCAGTATCTTGTTTACCAATTGTTCTAACTAACAAAGGATTATACCTCATAATAGTTTTGTAATCTTCATTATTTATAGGACGATGTTCAAGAACTTTATATAATCGCAATCCTTCAAAACTTTCAATATTAGATAAATCTGTAAAATCTTTGTATAGCTTTCCTCTTCTTGTAAAACCTATTAATTTTGTAAACAATTGTATCTTGTCAATTTGTTTTTTATAAACATCACATAAATTTGGTTTTAATTTTAGTTTGTAAAATTGTTTACCACTTTTATAAACAAAATTATATATATTACCTGTTTCAACAAACATTAATAATATTTTAGTATCTCCACTTTTAAGATTGTTTAAAGTTTTTGAGTTTGAAGATTCTTGGGTTGAAGATTCTATATTTGTTGGTTTCATATTACATTTGTCTATTTTTCTATTTTGTGGTTGTATTGATAATGGTGTTGATATTTTTTTTAATTCTAAACCATTTCCAGTTTTTATTTTTTTAGAAAAGGAAAATTTTTTTATTTGATAATCAAGTCTTAATTTTTTTAAATCAACACCTTTAATACTTAACATATAAATTATTTCTTCTAAACTAATACTATTTTTATATTTATATGCTTGTTGTTGAATATTAGACATTGCATGAACATACTCAGTTTTTATATGAAATACATCTCCATAATTATAATGTGAGTACCATAATTTATAGTCTTTTTCAGTTTTATTATCAATAATACCATATATTTCTGCTAATCTGTTTTTAATAAGAATTTCTAATCTTTGTAATATAGGATAATGTTTATGTGTAAGTTCTCTAAAATTAAATATTGCAGGGACATATTCAGTTTCACTTGTTTTTTTTTTAAATATAAAAAAATTATAATTAATTTTCATCATAGGTTTATTTAGACATTTTCTTGCTAATTCATTATAAAATGCTTTTTGCAAGTCTTTGAACTTACTTTGAAAATCAGGATCATATGGAATTCCATATTCTTCATTTATTAGAATTGGTGGTTTTGTTTGATTTAGTGGATTTGATGTATTAACAGGTTTTGATTGATTTGATGTGTTTTTCTCATTTTTTGGTGATAATTCATTCTCATAAAAATCAGATACATATTTATGATATGTTTCATACCCGTAAAATTTATGTATTTCTGTTTCTAAATTTGTAATATCAATAATATTTTTATCTTTATCTTTATTTTCTTGAATAGCATTATGTAATTCTGCCATATATTCCATAAAATTTCTTTTATGTTCTTTATAAATTTCTTCAAATATATCTTTGCTTTCTTTATTTTTATTATATGATTGCATATAAGGTTTCATAGATTTATCAGGATAACCTATAATTACATATTGTTCTTTATCTTGTTCTTTATCTTGTTCATCACCAATTAACAATTTTTCTGTTCCACCATCATCAATAATTAATTTTGTATGATCTACATTTAAATCTTCACATTCAAATATTTTTGTTATTGTAGTAATTCCTGATGTATTAAATAATTCTAAAAAAAAATCTATTTTTTTTTTACCACCTTGTATTGTATTTAAGTCCATATATATTTTGTTTAACCACGATATGTCTTTGTCTATTTGAGTAAAATCAAAATCTTCAGCTAAAAATGAAGATTCTGCATTTGAGACAACTATTTTAATTAGAAAACCATTTTTGGCTGTCAAACCATTTGCGCCTGTCATGTTTTTTAAACTCTCTTCATATGGTATCATTTCAAATGGTTTCCCCTCTATATACTCTTCCTCAAAAACATCAACAAAATCAGAACTAGCACCAGTTTTATATTGGTCACTATGTGTTGTTGTTTCAATTAATAATGTATTTTCATTTATTCCTAAATAATCGCCATCCCAGTTAATTGATGATGATGATGATGATAATGATAATGATAATGATATTTTGCTTTTGTTAATATAATATTGTAATTTATCAACACTTAAATTATCTAATGATATTACAAAATAATAATTATTTGTGGTTCCTGGAACTGTATATCTAATATGTAAAAATGAATTAGTAATTTCTACTAAAACTATATTATTTTGTTCCATAAACTCTTTTATTTCTCTTTCTTTTTTTGTTAAATATCTATTATTAGTAAATTTTTTATAACTTTTAATCATACTTGCATTACTTACTTGAATTGGTGAACGAAGTTTTAATACAAACTTTGCTCCAGGTGCTCCAGATGCTCCATATGCTCCATATGCTACAGATGCTACAGAACCACCTATTAAATTATTTCTAAAACGTGTCCTCTTTTTATTTTTCAATCTACTATTATTTTTTTTACCACTTACTTTTCTATTACCATTTTTTTTATTAGTTTTCATTTTATAGTTTTATATTTATATTATAGTATTTATATTATTTATATTATAGTATTTATATTTATATAATATTATATTATATAATATTTTTTTTTATTATGTATCATTATCACATATTTTGTTTGTAATTTTTTTATTATCTAGTATTTTATCTACATAACAATTTAATTTTTCAATAAACTGAGTTTCATAATTATCAACATAATGTATAATTATTTTAGATGACTTTTTTAATTTATTTTCTATTTCTGTTTTTTTCTCTTTAATATGAAAACAGTCTTTGCATATTAAAAAATTTATTATAAGATAATTTAATTTAGGATATTTTGATGATAAAATTTTTTCTAATTCAATAGAATCATCAATATCATCTTTAAGAATTAATTTATTTTTATTTTGTATTTTATTATTAATTAATTCAACTTCAGTATGATGTTTTAATTCATGACTTTTATGAAGAAATACAAGTTGTTTATTTGATTTACTTGCATTATAATCTTCAATTAAAGATATTAAACGTTCTATTCTTCTTATATATTTAAGTTTAATTAATGATAAATCTTTTCCATCATGTAAAAATGATATACCATAATTTATATCTGTTATAACATTATTATCATCTTTATCTTCATTTTTTTTAATAATTATTAATGATTTATTTTTAAATAAATTATCAAAACCTTTTCTACCTTTTTTAATTATATCAGAAACACCTTTATATGTCACAATCCAATCAAATGGATATACTTCTATTCTTAATAGTTTTATTTTGTTCACTTCTTCTTTTAAATAAAAAGCACTTCTAATTCCCAATTTAATATAGCAATCGATTCCTGTTGAAATACCTATTACTTGTTGTTCAAATGTTTCTATTTGTTTAGGTAAAGATTTTTTTGTATTTTTCTTTATTTTTGAATATTTTTGAATATTTTTTTTATATTTACGTTTAACATTTTTTGAATATTTTTTTTTATAATTATTTTTAACAATTTGTGTTTTAGGCATTATAAATTTTATTAATTTATTATAATTTTATATTTATTTATATATTATATATTATATATTATATATATATATATATTACATATTATATATTATATATTACATATATATAAAATTAAAAAACTTAAAAACTACTAAAATGTATATCTCTAATTATTAAACTAAGAACAAACACACGTGAACTGAGAGGCTAGCCTCTCTAGAGTTTTGGCGCGACTTTTTCTAAAAGCTGCTACGAGGGCTTCAGCTACGAGGGCTTCAGCCCCTCGCGTAGGCTCAGCTATGACTGAGACATAGCCTTCGCGAGCTCCCTTTACGAGGGCTTCAGCCCCTCGAGCTCCCTTGTTTACGAGGGAACCCTTGATTATTATAATAGTTTAAGTTCTTAAAAATAAACTTTCTTTCTAGAGTTTGCGGGCGGGATTTCCTAAATCCTGCACTGAGAGGCTAGCCTCTCTAGAGTTTTGGCGCGGATTTTACTAAAATCTGCGGATTGTATTTATCAATCCAATCTTTATTTTTTTCATTATAATAATTATAAAATAGTTTAATAAAGTCTGGAGTAATTACATCACTATTATCTACAAAATATATTTGTCTTTCAATTGTATAAACAAAATTATCAGCAAGAATTGTGCTAGCTTGAACCATTTGTCTCACAAAGATCTCTGGATATGTATCTGCAAATAAATCTGCTTCCTCACCTTCTTTAAACTTTTTTAATTCATCAAAAAGTTTTTCAATTATATGTGAATTAGTTCCTAGATATCCTTTACCTATTATATAGAATTCACGACTCTGGCTATTCTGAACTGGTTTATAAAATATTAAATCCTTAAAATTTGTATAGGCAATATAGATTAGATTCAAAATAATTGGTTCATCAATTGGACTCAAAATCTTATATACCATTGAACCGCCTTTTGGTAATATATGAAGAATTGATAAAAGTGATGCAAATGCAACTTTCTCGTATCCTTTACATTTCATTGGTAAACCACAATCACTAGTAATTAGGTCTATTGGTTGCTTGGAAGTACTTAAAATATTATGCTGTATAGGATTCTGCATTTCTTTAACAATTTTCGCATAATGTCGAATATTTGCAATATTAGTAATATCACCTGTTCCATCCACACCCCAGTCCCATTTATCTTTATTTCTTTTTATTAAATTAAAATCATCACCAAAAGCAGTATCTTTTCCTGTATCTTTACTTTTTTTCAAACTCTGGGCTTTCCACTCAAATGAATCATATTTGGTTTTAGTATGAATATAATTATTTAGACAACTGATAAATGTTCCTGGAGCTTCACAAATGTGAAATGATTTGAATGTTCCTTTGCGACCTGTAGGAACTATTTTGCAATCAGTAATAATTTCATACATTTTGAGCCAAGCTTGTGATACACTTTTATCGTTTATTATATTGCGAACTAATACATCTAGATGTGTCTTTTCTTTATCTTCTTTATGTTTATAATAACGAAATTTCTTATTGGCTTCAAACCATTTTGCATTTTGCATATCGTGAGGTGAATCTGGAGCATCAAAATCGCGCCGAGTATCAATTAGTTTTGTAGTTTGCTCTATACGATTATTTGAAAACTCTAATTCGGGAATTAAATTTGCTGTTATTGATTGAGGGCTGTATTTGGAGGATTTATTTGGTTTGTGTGGATTGTGTTGTTTGTTTTGTTTGTGTGATTTATGTGATTTTGATGTGTTTGATGTTTTTGATGTTTTACTAAATAGTTTTGATAATCTAAAAGAATCATTATTAAAATTTATGTAACTATTATTTTTTTTAGTTTTTCTATTTTTTCTATTTTTAGATTGCATTGTTTTACTTAATTTATTTTTTGATGTATGTCTAGATGTGTGTCTAGATGTGTGTCTAGATTCTAATTTAATTGATTTTCTAGAATTTGGACCAAGATGTAGTTTAAATGGTGTTTTAAATGTATATATAATTGGTTCGTGAAGCCCATATGCTTCGTGTAATATTTTTTTACCAAATTTATCTTGAAATACAGGATTACTAAATTTATCTATATACGGAATATCATATTTTTTACAATATAGAATGGCATTAGTTAGTTGTTCTGGTGTTGGAAGTTTCAGGTTATTTATATATTCATCAGATTGTTTTAAAAGTTCTAATATTTTATATACAAAACTTAATTGTTTATAATATCTTTCATTATTAAAATTTCTAATATATTCATAAATTTTATTATATTTATTATAGTTATTATCATTCATTAATTTATCATCTAGATATCCTATAATATTAGTTTGATGTGAAATATTTGGATTTATTGGTTTAGTTATATGTAATTCTTCTCTAAGTTTTTCATCATATATATTAAAATCAGCACCATCATTTGGATATATTTCATTAGTTTTATCTAATAATTTAAGCAATTCATTAAATTCGACATCACTAATACCTTTAAAACCTGTAAAAATTCCATATGTTCCTGTTTTTTTATATAAATTACTAATTTCTGGATAATATAAATTATGATTATTAAAATATTGTGCAATTATAACATATATGTCAGCTAGATGTTTATATGCAACTGAACCAAAATATAATATAAATATACCACCAATCTCTGTATGTTTCAAACCTAACAGTGCACCCATTAATATGTTAAATGTATTATAATTATTTTCAAATCTTATTATTTGCGAATCAACATTATAACAATTATAATATATTAAATTATATTTGTTTGTTTCATTATTATTTTCATTATTATTTTCATTATTTTTACCATTTAAATATTCTATATTTAATAACTCATAAATATGTTCATTGAATAATATTGTTTCTATTGAATAAATTTTTTTAATATTTTTCATAAATTCATACCATTTTTCTATATTATTTTTATAATAATTATTTTTAGTTAAAAGTATTGCAGTTATATTATTTAATTTATAATTTTTAAATTTTAATAATTCTATAACATTATAATTTGAACCAATATATAATATATTACTAGACTTATTTAAATATAATAATATATTAAATTTAGTAAATATTTCATTAACATCATAATATGAAATTCCAGTTAAAGGTTTGTATACAGTAATAGAATCATTTTTTATTTCATATATTGCTTTATTATAAATAAAATCAGTTTCTGTATTGTAAACTAATTTATAATTATTTAAATAATTAATACATTTAAAAAATAAGATTCTTTTGTTTTTATCAACTATATGTTTATTACCAATTTGTAATGCTTGATATAGATATATATTATAAATATTACCGCAAACATTATTATCACTATAAAATAAATTATTTTCTTTTTGAGTTTTTGTAATTTTATATAATATTTTTTCTTTATTTCCACCTACCATTTGTTTATCTTCATCTTCTGTAATTTTAAACATATGTTTGTGATATATTTTATTATCATTAATTTCTATAAATTCAATAGATATATTTTTTAATCCTAATGGTTTTAAAAAATTGTTTTTTACTAAATCCTTTCTTTTAGAAATAAATATATTTCTATTATCAAATTTTGTTTTATAAAAAAAAATATTTTTATATTTATTTGCATATTGAACAAAAAAAGATAATTCAGTATGTGTTATATTATGTCTTTCAAATAATGAACCTGTATTTACAAATTTTAACTTTGAATTAACAATAAAATATTTTTCAATAGTTCCACTAATCATATTTAATCTAGATCTTGTTTTCTTTTCAAAATAATTTTGAAAAATATATAACATCCATACTCTATATGTTTTTGATTCTTCATGAAAATATTTAATAGTTATTATACCTAAAAATTTAGCATTATTATCATTATCAAATAATTCAGTTAATGAATCTCTATCTCTTATTTCAAATTCCTTTTTTGTTTCATTATATTCTGGTAAAATAAACCTAATAGGACATAATGGAACAGAATTTGAAATAGAACACCTACAATATAGTAAATTTAACATAATAGACCAATTAACAAATGGATTACATGATGTTTTATAATCAATTGAACTTGACATACCAGCAGCTTCATATAAAAAAGGTTTCATTAATTTTAAAAATTTATTAAAATTATCATCATTAAAATAACCAAATACAAATTGTCTATAATCTCTATTATTTGATAGTATTAACGATTTAATTTTTTCAAATAATTCATTTTTAAATTCTTCTGGACTTTGTGTTTTTTGATTTATAAAATATTCTTCTGGTAAAAATGTTTTAGCAAATTCGATTTCATTTGGTTTATTAAACCATTCTATAAATATATCTTCTTTATATTCACTATCTTTACTACGACTTAATACATCAGCATTATAATATATTGTTTTACATTGTGAACTAATTTTATTATCAATACTTATTGTTTCTGTGTTTTTACTTATTTTTGGAAATTTTAAATCATAATAGTTTTTCCGTTCTCTTTCATATTCTTCTTTAAAATAGGTGTGTGCATCTTTTGGTTGACCTTCTAGTTTACTTTGACATTCTTCTAATCCTTTAATTCTTAATTCTAATGTATCAAAAAACTCTTCATCAGTTTGTTCTACAATTGGTTTTGATAACTTTTTTTGTGTTTCAAAATCAGTATAAGGTTTATCATTTTTACTATATAAATCTTCTAAATAATTAGGAAAAATTTCGTTTGTATCACTAGTTAATTTATGATTATCATCAATTTTTAAATCTTTTAGATATAATGTTTTATATTTATCTACAATTTCTTGCATTGCTTTTGTATATTCTGTATTTGTTGTATTTGTTGTATTTGTTGTATTTATAGGTAATATATGTAATTTAATAATTGGTCCTGTTTTTTTATTTAATTCACCACTAACTTTTATAACAATTTCATGAAAATAGTCTACAAATGTTTTATATTCTTTAACATTAAATTGAGTTTCTTCTTTTAGTGTTTTTTCAAGATTTAGAATTGTTGGTTCTTTTGATTTTGTAAGTGTGCTTATCCAATGTTGAATACCAATTGAAGGGTATAATGATTCTGGTGTTGAATCTTGTGTTGAATCTGGATTTGATTCTTGAGTGTTTAACCATTTTATATATTCTTCATACTGTTTTTTTTTTTTTTCA
>Ga0214919_10006727_pt1 | contig 15707 bp, 3 predicted proteins | sample LL1503_MetaG_FD_177994 | JGI IMG/M metagenome (GOLD analysis project Ga0214919, IMG submission 177994) | Freshwater microbial communities from Lake Lanier, Atlanta, Georgia, United States - LL-1503 | ecosystem: Environmental > Aquatic > Freshwater > Lake | place: USA: Georgia | collected 2015-03-15 | reverse complement strand
TTTTTAAATTTTTCCATTCATCCGTTGAATTTAGGATATTGGTATTTTATTTAGCTGGCATTTTATAGCCATTTTATAAAGTCGAGTACAATAAAAACAGAGAATCAGATTTTCAATTTAATAGTTCAATCTTACTATTAATATTCAAATCATATCAAAGCTAATTTAAATTGACTGAATAGAATCATACTCGCTTCAATTGAGATTGTCAGTAGATGGATTATTTGCTAATGATTACCCCTTCCGTTTGATTAAAGTTATTTCCCGTAATTCTGATAAAATAATTACCAGCGGGCACATTGTCAATTGGAATGGAGGTCAATTTATCTTTTGTTCTCAACGATTTAATAGTACGACCATCATTGGCAACCAATCTAATTTCCAATGTTGAATTAGGCGTCTCTCTAAATTTGACAAGCAAAACTGGAGAAGCTGGATTTGGAAATACACTGGCTAAATTGTTGATTGTTGCATTAGCTGAATTGCTGATGGCTGTTACTACTAGATTAAAATTATCACTCTCAGTTTTACATCCACTTGCATTGGAAACAGCTACTTTGTATAGTCCAATAGCGGTAGGTTTATAAGTAGAAGCAGTGGCAGCCGTGATAGATACGTTGTTTAAAAACCATTGAAAACTAGTTGCGGTGGCAGTTGAAAACTCAGTCCCATTCCAACTTATGGTGGGCTTTGTTGGTGCAGCAGTAACGGTTAAGGTAATGGGCAATGAACCAGCCTTACAACCTCCATTAAGTACAATGGTATCGGTATATATGCCAGCCGCATTTGCTGAAAAGGTAACGCTGTTGGCTCCAGTAATTGCGCTACCATCCTTATACCAATTATTACCATTGGCTGTATTGCTAGTCAACACTAAACTACCACCTGCACAAAAGCTGGTGCCAGTAGATGTAATGATAGGAGCAGTAGGTTTATCAGTCACCACAATACTGCCTGTAGAGCTGGTTGCACATCCACCTGAAAAACTGATTGAATAATTGAATGTTCCAACTGTATTGGGTGTACCACTGATGGTAGCTACATTGGAAGCCCAAGCACCTGTAACACCAGCAGGCAATCCGCTAAAACTAGCACCTGTAACTTCAGTTGTAGAATAGGTAATATTTGTAATAGGGGCATTGATACATATTGTCTGAGCAGTTGATCCTGCAGCAGAAGATAGTGTGGGCGCTTTAATTTTTGAAATGGTTACTGTCGATACAGCACTCTCTGCGCTGGTGCCATCACCAACTGAAACAATTACTGAATAGCTGCCTTCAACAGCGGCAACATAAGTGGTTTTATTTGCACCAATTATTAAATCCCCATTGAATAACCATTGGTTTCCCGTGGAGGCGCTACTTGTAAAGATTACGCTATCCCCCGTACAGATTGCAGTCGATTTATTAGCGGTAACCGTTGGCTTAGGAATAAAAACAAAATCTGCTTTGGTCGCGCTGCCTACTGCATTGGTAACCGATACAGTTCCAGAAGCTCCCTCACCAACCACCGCTTTAATGGTGGTATTGTCTACTACTGTAAACGATGCTGCTGCAGTGCCTCCAAAAGCTACACCCGTAGCGCCGATAAAATTATTGCCAGTGATGGTAACCGTTCTTCCTGCACCTGCACTGGCAGGTTTGAATGAACTGATCGTAGCGTTTTGAATCACTAAAAATCCACCTTTTGTTGCAATTCCACCTGGAGTAGTTACACTGATGATTCCGCCACTACTAGCACTTTTACCAACCACCGCTGTGATCGAGGTAGAACTGTTTATGATAAAAGACGTCGCTGCAGCGCCCCCGAAATTTACGGCAGTAGCGCCAGTAAAATTAGTGCCAGTAATCGTTACCGTGGTACCCGCAGTACCAAAAGAAGGAGTAAAAGATGCAATGGTAGGAGCAGCTGCTTCTGAAAATCCAAGGGAAGAAAATAGTCCCCTGCCATGCGTTGCGGCTATTACTAAGTAGTCAGCGTTTCTCATCTGCAACATCTCTGTCCTAACATTGGCAAAGCCAGTATTTTTTGCAGTCCAATTGGGAGCTGCATTATCGAAATTAGTAGTTCCATAAACACCCAATTCAGTGGCTAGCAGTACTTCGGTGGTGGGGTGATTGGGGTTAAACAATGCCCATCTGACCGGCATATTTTTGAAGTCGCCCATTTTATTAATCCAAGTAGTTCCACTATCAGCAGAGTACCATATTTTATTGATTCCGTAGTTGAAATAGGTTACTAACAATTCACTTTCACTTCTACCAACTTCAATGCAGGAGATTGCACCGACGGGCAAATTTGAGGTGATATCAACTTCTACTGGCTTGCCACCAGCATCTGTCACTCTGATGAGTTTTCCAGAGATAGTACCAATATACAATGTGGTGGAAGATAAGGTATAGGGCGACACTTTAAATGCCGACACAGCGGATGATAAATTAGCAATGGCAACTGTTGATACTACCGGCGTGGTAGTGATATTTTTAACTAGGTTGAGGGTCCCTCCCGTTGTACTAGCAGCACTTTTAAAGGTAAAAAGCGCATGCTGGTTATTGTCGTAGCAGGCAGGGTTTATAAAAGCACTAGTAGCACTGGCTGCAGTTTCCGTTAATATTTTATTGTTAAATGAATTTTGGATACCACTATTGGTAGAAAGATAGAAATTATTATAGACGTAACTATTGATTTGATAAGTAGGATCTAGCTGATCAATAAAGCAAAATCCGCCATCTCCACCACTCACATCTACAGTAGAATTCATTCCATCTGCTGCATAGCGTTGGGTACCATTGTCCTGTGCTCCAGCCAAATGATTTTGAACTCCAGGAGTAGGATAAATGGCAGCTGAATAAAACTGGGTTACATTGTAATTTTTATTGCGTGATCCGATCACATCCGTGTTGATGGCAGTTGAGAGACTTGCAGTGAAATAGACACCACCATCGTTGCCAAAAACAGCGGTTGAGGAGGAACCAGGCTTGAAGCTGATCACATGTTGATCCGCATGAACGATGGAGCATTTGAGGGTATTCATGCTGGCATTGTTTGACCACTTACTTATTTGAGTCCAACTAGCGCCTCCATTGGCTGAACGAAACAAATCGATGCCACCCACTATGACTGTTTTGGGGTCAGTGGGGTCTACCTCTAAAGCTTGATCGTAAAATGCTTGACCACGAGCAAAATCATCTGTGGCAATTTCGTTGTCTGCATCATCGGGCTGGGCAATATCAGCCCAAGTAGCGCCATTGTCGGTAGATTTTCGAAGTATAATAGCTCCTCCTTGTCCATAGGTATTGTCTGTTTTCCTATTTTCCATAAAGCTATAGACATAATTGGAATCAGAAGGGGCGCAGGCTACAGTAACTCTTCCGTTGGATGCATCCGTTAAGGTATTTGAAACATTCCAGGTAACACCATCATCCGAGTATAGGACACGGCCACCTCCTCTGTCAGTTCCACTGTAGGGGCTTGATTTAGTGCCTAGCCAAATTCGGTTCGAAGCGCTGATGCTTATGGAAGAGGCAATCGTAGGAGGCCCCGTACTTGGTATCCTTGGCAGTACTTGCGTCCAGGCGCTTCCTCCATCTTCTGAACGGTATAAGCCAATCATAGAACGAGGATCATTTGCATAAAACCAAGCTCCTTCATAATATCCAGCATCCGAAGCTACATAAATTACTCCCGTGGGCGTGTTATTTATTAATTCTGTTCTAACAGCAATGTCATTGATATAGCACATGTTTTGGGTGCTAGTTAATTGGCTCCATTTAGTACCACCATCAGTAGTTTTCCAAACACCTCCCCCAATTCCAGCACCTACTCCAAATCCTTCTCCAGTGCTCACATAGGCAATCTTTGGATTTTTTGGATCAAAGACAATATTAGTAACGGAGAGCGTACTCCAAAAGTCATCTACTTTTACCCAACCTGAAGCAGGATCGGCAATATTGTTGTTATACCAAAGTCCTCCGGTAACGCCTCCTGCCCAAACTTTATTTGGATCACTAGGGTCCCAAGTAATCGCTCTTGTTCGTCCTCCTATATTATCAGGACCACGTTCTGTCCAGTTGGTTGCAGAGCTGGTATTGTCACCAGGCATTCGGTTGGATCTTATTCCTGAATTTCTTGAAATGGGGTGATTTTTTCTAATGACCTCAGTCAGTACTTCAGGGGTAGGCCTTTTTAAAATAGGATTCATTGTTCTAAGAAAATCCTGCTGGTAAGCGAGGTCAGGTCTATCGGGTTTTCTTTCAATCTCGTTCTCCTCTTCTCCTAATTCTTCTTCTTGCTTCCTATTGTTAAAAGGGTGCGACTTTAAAAAAGCCTCGTATTTCTCGCGGGCTGATAAAGCGTGGTTGGTCGATTTTGCTTTCTTCGACTCCTTTGTTAAAGATTCTTTGTGTAGCGGAGCAACTTCGTTTGCTTTTATAACAACTGCCTGCAATTTATCGGATGCTGCATTTTGCAGGGTAAATGGTTGGGAAAAGTAGAAACCTAAACATAAACTTGCTAGGAAGAGTAGGCTGAGTAGTGGTTTTTTATATTTTTTCAGTAAAATCATTTTTGACAACTTTTGTTCTTTTTTCTTTTCAAAGGCTAGTTATTATTCCATTTTTGTTATTCCTAACGCAAAGCTTATTACAATTAAAGCTTCGATTTTGTTGTATTTCAGCTAAAAACCAATGCCCCCCTGCGGCAATGTGAAAATATTGATTTTGTTGAATTTTACCCAAATTTTTAATAAAAAATAAAATTTTAATCGGTTGATTTTAAATGAGTGAGTTCTTTTTATTGATTCATTTAGAATAAGTTGTAATTTTTAATAGGCTTTTTCCCCACAAATTTTTAGAACGCATCTTTTATTTAAATTATTGTTTTAACTTTCTTTTTATAAAAATTGATATTTCCATCATCTAAAACGATTTGCTATGAGTTCCAGAAAAAAATTCATTCATCAATCCTCTTTGATTTTAGGGGGTGGCTTATTGGCATCCTCATTGGATAGCCAGGCATTTGCTATTTTTAAAAATCGAGTGTCACCAAGTGACCAGCTTAACATTGGTGCAATTGGTATCAACGGAATGGGTTGGTCTGATGTAAAGGCGGCTTTAAAAGTGCCGGGAGTAAATCTAGTGGCCGTTTGTGATGTTGATAGCAATGTAATTAAGAAGCGATTGAGCGAACTTCCTTCAGATAAATATGATGTATCTAAGATTAAGATTTTCGAAGATTATAGAAAACTACTTGAGTTAAAGGAGGTGGATGCAGTAATTATTGGTACTCCAGATCATTGGCATGCACTAATAATGATTCACGCCTGTCAGGCAGGTAAAGATGTATATGTTGAGAAGCCGGTAGGCAATTCGATTATTGAATGCAATACGATGGTGGCTGCTCAGCAAAAGTACAACAGAGCGGTTCAGTGTGGTCAGTGGCAAAGAAGTCAGCAGCATTTTCAAGACGCCATAGATTATGTTCATAGTGGCAAATTAGGAAATATTCGTACCGTAAAAGTTTGGTGTTACCAGGGTTGGATGCGTCCTGCTCCAGTGGTGCCTGATAGCGCTGTTCCGGCGGGCATCAATTACAAGCAATGGCTAGGTCCGGCTCCAACTAGATCCTTCAATGCAAGCAGATTTCATTTTAATTTTCGTTGGTTTTGGGATTATGCAGGCGGCCTAATGACCGACTGGGGGGTTCATTTATTAGATTATGCGTTGATTGGCATGAAGGCACCTACTCCAAAAACGATTGTAGGGTTGGGTGGAAAATTTGCTTACCCTGAATTGAGCGAGGAAACACCTGACACCCTTACTACTTTGTATGAGTTTGATGGTTTTAATCTAGTATGGGATTCGGCCATGGGCATTGACAATGGTTCTTATGGAAAGGACCATGGCATTGCATTTATTGGAAATAATGGAACCTTGGTTTTATACCGCGGCGGATGGGAAGTGATTGAAGAAAAGCAAAGTAAAACAAAGGCAAGCGCTCCATTTCACAAACCAACCGATAATGGACTAGACAAACACATGGAAAACTTTGTTAGTGTGATCAAATCTCGTAAAATGGAAGATTTACATTGTTCTATTCAGGCGGGGGCTCATGTGGCAACGGTGGCACAGATGGGTAATATTTCTTTTCGCACAGGAAAAAAATTGACCTGGGATAAAACGAAAGGACGCTTTACAGACGAAGCAGTAAATGCAGCTTATTTATTAAAACAATATCACAACGGTTATAGCTTACCAAAAATTATTCTACAATGAACCAAAAAACATTTTACTGCTTAGTTCTTACAGCCTTTATTTCATTGGCCGTTCATGGTCAACAAAAGGCTACACCTGAACAACCCGAATATTACAGTCCGGCTCCAAAGGTAATTACCCCAGGGTCAGCAAATTTTGGTGCCCCCTCAGATGCCATTATTTTATTTGACGGAAAAAATATGGATGAGTGGGAGCCCACCAAGCGTTCTACACCCAATGAAAAGTGGACATTGGTAGATGGTACGATGATGGTAAACAAGAAGGCAGGAGATTTTCAAACCAAAAGGAAGTTCAAAGATTTTCAGTTGCACATAGAGTATCGGATTCCTGCTGATATCACTGGTAGTGGGCAATCTCGAGGAAATAGCGGCATTTTTATGGCGGCATTGCCTGGGGGTTCTGGAGGATATGAATTGCAGGTGTTGGATAATTACAACAATAGCACTTATGTGAATGGCCAGGCGGGAAGTATTTACAAGCAAAATCCGCCGATGGTAAATGCCTGTCTTCCTCCGGGTGAGTGGCAGCGCTACGAAGTGGTTTGGATTGCTCCAAGGTTTAAGGCGGATGGCAGCGTAGAGTCATCGGCTCGAGTTACCGTTTTCCATAATGGGGTGCTAGTGCAAAACAATCTGGTATTAACGGGTGATACACCTTATTTAGGCAATCCTGAATATAAAATGAATAGTCCATCGCCGATTAAACTGCAGGCGCATGGTGATAAAAGTGAACCTATTAGCTATCGGAATATCTGGTTAAGGGAGTTATAGACTTTCATTAAATAATGGGAAGCAGTCGAGTGATTTTTGCTTACTCGATTGGATTACCAGAAAGAATTTTAAATATAAAAAAAGCCACCTAAGAAGAATTTTTCTAATGAGGTGGCTTTTTTATGCCTCCTTGTTTTGGCCAAAATTCTATAATGTATTCATTTTCAGTGAAAAATATCAAAATAAAATGCCAATAGATAGCATGTTTTTTTCAGATGAATTGATTTTTGAATAGCAAATATTAGATATATTTACGCACAATTTAATAACATCCACCGTAAAGAATACTTTTTGGTAGGGCGATTAATGTTTAGTAACTGCAAATTGTATGTCAATTTTCAGTGAGTGGGAAAGAAGTTTTGATAAATCTGAGGACAGTCTTTTTTGGGCAATATCTATTAGTTTATTGCGTTAAAATTTTTACTGTCAAAGTGTAACAATTATCATAATAAAAAGGCTTTGGTCATTTAATACTGCCTAATTACTGGGTTTTAGATTTGGTAGCAGTAATACTAAATAATAACTAATTTATTATAAATTCATGAGTTGGTCAAAAAGGCTTTTTCTTAGTGGTTTTCTCCTTTTGTTCCTCGGCATGGGCAACTCATTTGCGTTAACCAATAACGAAGGTGATCCAAGGCCTGTACCGACGATTAATCATTCAATATTTGCGGATTATAGTTTATCTATTTGTAGTGGGGCTGCGGTTAGTTTTACTATTAGTGGGACCCCAACAGCAACTTATACTTGGACAGTACCAAGTGTTTCCCCAGGAGGTTCAGTTAATGTATCTGCTCAACCTGTAGCCCAAGCATCCGTTAATCCTTCATTAATCAATACCACTTCTTCAGACGCAATAGTTACTTACACGGTTACACCTAGTACAGGGGCTGTTTTTACGTTAGAGGTTACAGTGAAGCCTAATCCGTCAGTATCTGTCAATAGTTCTTCAATCTGTGCTGGATTTACCACAAATGTAACAGCTACTCCAGGGTCTGGCTTAAGCTCTGGTTATAACTATGCTTGGACGGTACCAGGTGGAGTAGCAGCTCCAGGTAATGTCCCAACTTTTACCACTACTAATGCAGGCACTTATAGTGTGATAATAACTAATCAAGTGTCTAATTGCTCTAGTGTAAGTGGCGCTGGAACAGTAACGATTACTCCAGCCAATACTGTTGGAGTTGCTTCGTCTACTCCGACCTTGTGCATTAATACAGCATTGACAAGTATTTCTCATACTACTACTGGAGCTACAGGTATTTCAAATGCCGGCGTTTCTGGTGGAAATGGCCTGCCTCCTGGGGTAATTGCTTCATGGGCTTCTAATACTATCACTATTACTGGTACTCCAACTTCTTCGGGTGTTTATAATTATAGTATTCCATTGACTGGTGGATGTGGCAATGTTAATGCTACTGGAACAATAACAGTTACTGTTGCAAATACTGCTAGTGCAGCTTCTTCTACTCAAACAATATGTGTCAATTCAGCACTTGCCAATATTACGCATACTACCACAGGAGCTACAGGTATTTCAAATGATGGAGTTTTGGGAGCTAATGGTTTGCCAGCAGGGGTAAGTGCGTCATTTGGTTCCAATACCATCACCATTAGTGGTACCCCAACTGTCTCGGGAACTTATAATTATTCTATACGATTAACAGGTGGCTGCGGCATTGTAAATGCTACGGGTACAATAACTGTTACCGCAGCCAATACAGCTGGAGCAGCTTCATCTACTCAAACATTGTGTATTAATTTACCCCTTACCAATATTACGCATACTACAACTGGTGCTACAGGTATTTCAAATTCGGGAGCTTCAGGACTTAATGGTTTGCCAGCAGGAGTAAGTGCCTCATGGGCTTCTAATACCATAACCATTAGCGGTACTCCAACAGCTTCGGGAACTTTTAATTACGTTATCCCTTTAACAGGTGGGTGTGGAACTGTAAATGCAACGGGTACAATAACTGTTTCAGCAGTAAATACAGCTGGAGCAGCATCTACTACTCCTACTTTGTGTATCAATTCTCCCCTTACAAATATTACGCATACCACTACAGGGGCTACAGGAATTTCAAATTCTGGTGTTTCCGGAGCCAATGGTTTACCAACTGGAGTAAGTGCAATCTGGGGATCCAATAGGATTACCATTAGTGGTACGCCATCAGTTTCGGGAACTTTTACTTACAGCATTCCTTTGACAGGTGGTTGTGGAACTGTGAATGCAACGGGTACAATAACTGTTTCAGTTGTTAATACAGTGGGTGCAGCTTCGTCTACTCAATCTTTGTGCATTAATTCTGCTTTATCAAGTATTACGCACAACACTACAGGAGCTACCGGTATTTCTAATGATGGTAATTCAGGTATGAATGGTTTACCCGCAGGGGTAAGTGCTACCTGGGCTTCCAACCAGATTACTATTAGTGGCACTCCTACAGTTTCGGGAACTTTTAATTATAGTATTCCATTAACAGGTGGTTGCGGAACGGTAAATGCAACGGGTACCATAACAGTTTCAGCAGTCAACACTGCAGGAGCAGCCTCTTCTAGTCCAACTTTATGCATTGGTTCAGCTTTAACAAATATTACCCATACCATAACAGGAGCTACGGGCATTTCAAATGCTGGTGTTTCCGGGGCAAATGGTTTACCAGCTGGTGTAAGCGCTACTTGGGCTTCTAATACTATTACCATTAGCGGTACCCCAACAACTTCTGGAACTTTTAGTTATATTATTCCATTAACAGGAGGTTGTGGTAATGTGAACGCAACTGGGACAATAATAGTTACAGCAGCTAATACAGCTGGTGCCGCTTCAACTACTCCTACTTTATGCATTGGTACAGCTTTAACAAATATTACCCACAGTACCACAGGTGCTACAGGAATTTCCGGTGCGGGCGTTTCAGGCGGTAGTGGATTACCAGCAGGGGTAAGCGCTACCTGGACATCTAATACTATCACCATAAGTGGAACCCCAACAGCTTCAGGAACTTTTAATTATAGTATTTTATTATCAGGGGGTTGTGGTGGCGGAAATGCCACAGGGACAATAACTGTTTCAGCAAACAATACAGTTGGCGTAGCATCGTCTACTCCTACTTTGTGCATTAATACCGCACTTACCAATATCACGCATGCCACTACAGGAGCTACAGGAATTTCAAATTCTGGTGTTTCAGGTGCCAATGGTTTACCAACAGGGGTTAGTGCAATCTGGTCTTCTAATGCCATTATAATAAGTGGCACTCCGTCCGTTTCAGGAACTTTTAGTTACAGTATTCCATTAACAGGCGGTTGTGGTGGTGGAAATGCTAGCGGCAGTATAACTGTCACAGCGGCTAATACAGCAGGTGCCCCATCGACTACCCCTACTTTGTGTATCAACACAGCCTTGACAAATATTACCCATGCAGTCACAGGAGCTACAGGCATTTCAAATTCTGGCGTTTCGGGCGCGAATGGTTTACCACCAGGGGTAAGTGCAAGCTGGGCTTCTAACACCATTAACATTAGCGGAACACCTACAGTATCAGGAACCTACAATTATAGTATTCCATTAACAGGTGGCTGTGGTAGTGTAAATGCCACTGGAACTATAATAGTTACTCCAGCTAATACAGCTAGTGCAGCTTCGACTACCCCTACTTTATGTATTAATACATTGCTTGTAAATATTACGCATAGCACTACAGGTGCTACAGGTATTTCAAATGCCGGCGTATCCGCTAGCAATGGTTTGCCCGCAGGGCTAAGTGCTAGCTGGTCTTCTAACACGATTACTATTAGCGGTACTCCTACAGTATCAGGAACCTTTAATTATTCTATTCCATTAATTGGTGGGTGTGGAAACGTAAATGCCACTGGCACAGTAACAGTTATCACCTCAAATTCTGCAGGAGTAGCATCAACTACTCCAACATTATGTATTAATACTGCGCTTATAAACATTACTCATAGCACGGTAGGTGCTACAGGTATTGGGGTAGCAACAGGTTTACCAACAGGCGTAACAGCTGCATGGTCTTCCAACACGATTATAATCAGTGGTACACCATCAGTAGCAGGCACTTTTAATTATAGTATTCCATTATCGGGCGGTTGTGGTAGTGTAAATGCAACTGGTACAATAACGGTTACGGCAGCTAATACAGCAGGTGCAGCATCGACTACTCCGACTTTGTGTATCAATACTGCTTTGACTAATATTACCCATGCAGTCACTGGCGCTACAGGAATTGGTGTAGCGACTGGTTTACCAGCAGGGGTAACTGCTACTTGGGCTTCCAATCTTATTACCATTAGCGGTACACCAACCGCAGCAGGAACTTATAATTATAGTATTCCATTAACAGGTGGTTGTGGCAGTGTAAATGCCACTGGAACGATAACAGTTACTCCAGCCAATACCACTACTGCAGCATCGACTACTCCAACTTTGTGCATCAATGCAGCGCTTATAAGTATTACCCATACAACAACCGGTGCTACGGGTATTGGTTTGCCAACGGGTTTACCAGCAGGCGTAAGTGCTGCTTGGTCATCAAATACGGTTACGATCAGCGGAACACCAACAGCTGCAGGCACCTACAATTATAGCATACCGTTAACGGGTGGCTGTGGAACTGTAAATGCTACAGGAACGATAACAGTTATCACGTCCAACACTGCAGGTGCAGCATCGACCACTCCGACTTTGTGTATCAATACCGCACTTACCAATATCACTCATAGTACCATTGGTGCTACGGGAATTGGAGCACCAGTGGGTTTACCAGCAGGTGTAAGTGCTGCATGGTCATCTAATACGATTACAATCAGCGGAACACCAACAGCTGCAGGAACGTATAATTATAGTATACCATTAACGGGTGGTTGTGGAACTGTAAATGCCACGGGAACAATAATAGTTACAGTAGCTAATACGGTTGGCGCGGCTTCTTCTACACAAACTTTATGTGTCAATACCGCACTTACTAATATTACCCATAGCACCACAGGCGCTACAGGAATTTTGAATGCGGGTATTTCTGGCGGTAATGGATTACCAGCAGGATTGAGTGCTACTTGGAATTCTAATTTGATTACAATCATTGGAACACCCACAGTAAGTGGCACCTTTAATTATAGCATTCCATTAACAGGTGGCTGTGGCAGTGTAAATGCGACTGGAACGATCACCGTTACAGCGGCCAACACAGCGAGTGTTGCTTCGGCTACGCCTACTTTGTGTATCAATACAGTACTACCAAGTATTACCCATAATACTACAGGAGCTACCAGTATTACTTCATCCGGTCTGCCACCTGGGGTGACTGCTACTTGGGCATCTAATGTGATTACCATTAATGGGACTCCAACTGCAACAGGCACATATAATTACACGATCGCATTGTTTGGAGGTTGTGGTGGCGGAAGTGCTACAGGAACAATCATAGTAAATCCAGTCACTACAGCTGGCGCAGCATCTTCTAATCCTACTTTGTGTATCAATACCGCACTTACCAATATCACCCATAGTACAGTAGGTGCTACTGGTATTGGCTCACCAACCGGATTACCAACAGGAGTGATTGCTACATGGGCATCCAATGCGATTACCATCAGCGGAACACCCATCGCTTCAGGAACCTTTAATTACACCATCCCATTAGCGGGTGGATGTGGCAGTGTGAATGCAACTGGAACGATAACCGTTACTCCAGCCAATACAGTTGGTGCGGCATCTTCTACTCCGACTTTGTGTATCAATACTGCTTTAACCAATATTACCCATGCCATTACAGGGGCAACAGGTATCGGCGTAGCAACAGGCTTACCAGCAGGATTAAGTGCTTCTTGGGCATCTAATGTGATTACTATTAGTGGTTCACCTTCAGTTTCAGGTACCTTTAATTATAGCATTCCATTGACAGGCGGTTGCAGCAGCGTAAATGCGACTGGAACCATAACTGTTACTCCAGCTACCACCACTACAGCGGCATCAACTACTCCAACTTTATGTATCAATACTGCGCTTATAAACATTACTCATAGCACGGTAGGTGCTACAGGTATTGGGGTAGCAACCGGTTTACCAACAGGCGTAACAGCTGCATGGTCTTCTAATACGATTATAATCAGTGGTACACCATCAGTAGCAGGCACTTTTAATTATAGTATTCCATTATCGGGCGGTTGTGGTAGTGTAAATGCAACTGGTACAATAACGGTTACGGCAGCTAATACAGCAGGTGCAGCATCGACTACTCCGACTTTGTGTATCAATACTGCTTTGACTAATATTACCCATGCAGTCACTGGCGCTACAGGAATTGGTGTAGCGACTGGTTTACCAGCAGGGGTAACTGCTACTTGGGCTTCCAATCTTATTACCATTAGCGGTACACCAACCGCAGCAGGAACTTATAATTATAGTATTCCATTAACAGGTGGTTGTGGCAGTGTAAATGCCACTGGAACGATAACAGTTACTCCAGCCAATACCACTACTGCAGCATCGACTACTCCAACTTTGTGCATCAATGCAGCGCTTATAAGTATTACCCATACAACAACCGGTGCTACGGGTATTGGTTTGCCAACGGGTTTACCAGCAGGCGTAAGTGCTGCTTGGTCATCAAATACGGTTACGATCAGCGGAACACCAACAGCTGCAGGCACCTACAATTATAGCATACCGTTAACGGGTGGCTGTGGAACTGTAAATGCTACAGGAACGATAACAGTTATCACGTCCAACACTGCAGGTGCAGCATCGACCACTCCGACTTTGTGTATCAATACCGCACTTACCAATATCACTCATAGTACCATTGGTGCTACGGGAATTGGAGCACCAGTGGGTTTACCAGCAGGTGTAAGTGCTGCATGGTCATCTAATACGATTACAATCAGCGGAACACCAACAGCTGCAGGAACGTATAATTATAGTATACCATTAACGGGTGGTTGTGGAACTGTAAATGCCACGGGAACAATAATAGTTACAGTAGCTAATACGGTTGGCGCGGCTTCTTCTACACAAACTTTATGTGTCAATACCGCACTTACTAATATTACCCATAGCACCACAGGCGCTACAGGAATTTTGAATGCGGGTATTTCTGGCGGTAATGGATTACCAGCAGGATTGAGTGCTACTTGGAATTCTAATTTGATTACAATCATTGGAACACCCACAGTAAGTGGCACCTTTAATTATAGCATTCCATTAACAGGTGGCTGTGGCAGTGTAAATGCGACTGGAACGATCACCGTTACAGCGGCCAACACAGCGAGTGTTGCTTCGGCTACGCCTACTTTGTGTATCAATACAGTACTACCAAGTATTACCCATAATACTACAGGAGCTACCAGTATTACTTCATCCGGTCTGCCACCTGGGGTGACTGCTACTTGGGCATCTAATGTGATTACCATTAATGGGACTCCAACTGCAACAGGCACATATAATTACACGATCGCATTGTTTGGAGGTTGTGGTGGCGGAAGTGCTACAGGAACAATCATAGTAAATCCAGTCACTACAGCTGGCGCAGCATCTTCTAATCCTACTTTGTGTATCAATACCGCACTTACCAATATCACCCATAGTACAGTAGGTGCTACTGGTATTGGCTCACCAACCGGATTACCAACAGGAGTGATTGCTACATGGGCATCCAATGCGATTACCATCAGCGGAACACCCATCGCTTCAGGAACCTTTAATTACACCATCCCATTAGCGGGTGGATGTGGCAGTGTGAATGCAACTGGAACGATAACCGTTACTCCAGCCAATACAGTTGGTGCGGCATCTTCTACTCCGACTTTGTGTATCAATACTGCTTTAACCAATATTACCCATGCCATTACAGGGGCAACAGGTATCGGCGTAGCAACAGGCTTACCAGCAGGATTAAGTGCTTCTTGGGCATCTAATGTGATTACTATTAGTGGTTCACCTTCAGTTTCAGGTACCTTTAATTATAGCATTCCATTGACAGGCGGTTGCAGCAGCGTAAATGCGACTGGAACCATAACTGTTACTCCAGCTACCACCACTACAGCGGCATCAACTACTCCAACTTTATGTATCAATACTGCGCTTATAAACATTACTCATAGCACGGTAGGTGCTACAGGTATTGGGGTAGCAACCGGATTACCAACAGGCGTAACAGCTGCATGGTCATCTAATACGATTATAATCAGCGGAACACCATCAGTAGCAGGCACTTTTAGTTACACTATTCCATTAACAGGCGGTTGCGGTAGTGTAAATGCAACTGGTACAATAACGGTTACGGCAGCTAATACAGCTGGCGCAGCATCGACCACTCCTACTTTGTGTATCAATACGGCCTTAACCAATATTACCCATGCCATTACCGGTGCAACAGGCATTGGCGTAGCAACAGGTTTACCAGCAGGGGTAACTGCTACTTGGGCATCTAATCTTATTACGATCAGCGGTACACCAACCGCTTCAGGAACTTTTAATTATAGTATTCCATTAACAGGTGGTTGTGGCGCTGTAAATGCCACTGGAACGATAACAGTTACCCCAGCCAATACCACTACTGCAGCATCGACTACTCCAACTTTGTGCATCAATGCAGCGCTTATAAGTATTACCCATACAACAACCGGTGCTACGGGTATTGGT
>Ga0214919_10006726_pt1 | contig 15708 bp, 9 predicted proteins | sample LL1503_MetaG_FD_177994 | JGI IMG/M metagenome (GOLD analysis project Ga0214919, IMG submission 177994) | Freshwater microbial communities from Lake Lanier, Atlanta, Georgia, United States - LL-1503 | ecosystem: Environmental > Aquatic > Freshwater > Lake | place: USA: Georgia | collected 2015-03-15 | reverse complement strand
TGGGAGAGACAAAAAAAATATATCTAAACAATTTTATCTTAATATTCATTTATCTCCTCTCTGGGAGAGACAAAAAAATAAATTATATAAAATATATATAATTTATTTTTCTTTTTTTACTACTATAAAATGTCATTTACTATCAAAATAATTTATGTATTTCAGATATACACTTTGAAGGAAAAACAATATCATCTAAAATATCATCTATAAAATCATTTTTAATTTTATTTTTTTTATATTTATTTGTATTTTTTAATTTAGATAGAATATTTTTACTACTTGTATGTGAATAATTATTTAAATAAATAATATTTTGTCTTTCATATTTATTTAATATTTTTTCATTAAAAAGTGGAAAATATAATATATATGAATTATAAATTATAGGATACCCATTATAATATTTAATTATATAAATAATATCATCATCACATACATTTATTATATTTATATTTTTAACATATAATGATGGTATCATATAAATTAAAACATTCCTGGCATTATATTTTATTATATTTAAATATAATTTTTGATCATCCTCTTCTATATAACTTAATATATTATTATATATATCTATACTTACATTATATATGATATAGTATAATAATAAATGTTTTTTTACTATATTATTATATTTAAATTTCATTATTAAATATATATAGATATAATATTTATATTCATATAATTTCATATAAATTTTTATTATTTTTATACATTAAATAATGAATATCAGTATCTAAATAATTACCACCAACCTGTATTTCAGGTAAAGACCATAATTTAAGTAAATGAGCATTATAATTATCTGATAAATCTAATAATGATTTCTTATCTCCTTTATTGTTTTTTTTTACAAAAATATGATTAATATGTGTTGATCTATTTTTTAAATAATTATAAACTTGATTTACAAATTTTGCCATTAATGGATCCTTTTTTCCAACTATCATTTCTTTCTTTTTAATATCTTTCTTTTTAATATTTTTCTTTTTAATATCTTTATAATAACATTCTTTTTCTTCTTTTGCTTCTTTTGCTTCTTTTTTATATTTTATAATATCATATTCTTGTTCTTTATCATGAAAATATTTTATAATATGTGAATTATAATAATATAAATTTAATTCAATTAATGTTTCTATTTTTGTATCAATTATTATATTAATAATTTTTTCATCATTTGTTATATATACAAAAAGTAAATTTTTATTAAAAGGTTTTTTTTGTTCTAATATTGTACTGTATAATAAATTAATAAATTTATTATTTAATAAATTATAAATACATGTACAGTTCATATTAAAACCATAAATAAAAGATTTTTTTATACTAAACCACTCATCTTTACTATTTTTACATGGTAAATTTTTTTCAAACCACTTTAATACATTACTTGTATTTTTTATATTATTTTCATTAATTAAATTTTTAAAATTAATATTTAAAGGAGACCACAAATCTAAAAATGGTTTTATAAGTTCTATATTAAATTTAATTGATAACGAATTAAACATATTATTACTTTCATATTTGATCTTTTTAAATTTTTCTAAATTTTTATCTTTTATATTTTCAGTACTTAACTTATTCTTATTATATAATTTTAAATATATTTCATAAGTCTTTAAAGAAATACCTATATCCCAGACATTTTTCTTCTCTCTTATATTTTTATCTATTATTTTCTTCTCCTCTAAAAATTCTTTCTTATTATCCTGTATTAATATTTTATATATATTTCTCTCGTATTTTTCTAATATTACTAATATCTCTTTCGCTAAATTATAATATATTGATAAATCTACAGAAATATTATCACTAATTAAATGTTTTGCTGAATATATATTCTCATTTATATTCTTTACCTCGTATTTTGATATAACTATTAAACATATCATTATCATTACTATATTGTCTCTTTTACATATAAATGCATAAATTAACGTATTTATAAACCAAGTATTATTTTTTATATTATTATCATCAAATATTATTGTGTCAAAATATGTTTTTAATATTCTACCACTTACTGTCTTCTCTATCTTTAAATTTTCATAAGATTTCTTTTTTGTTAATATATCAAATATTTCTTTTATGTTGTATAATGTTAAATTATGATCAATTAACATATTATTATATATTAAATTTTTAAAATATGCTAATATTTTATCTAAACCATCATCTTTCTTAATTATTTTTCTTGTTAATATATCCCTATTTAAATTTTTCTCATTTGGATGAATTAAATAAAATTCTCCTAAATAATCATATACTGTAACTGGACTATATCCTGAATAATATCGACTACATGGTATAGTTAAATATAAATTTTTTAAATTATCCCTATTTACACTATATCTATCTACATCTAAAGTCATTAAATAATCTGTTATTAACTTATTCGTCTCGTAAATATTACTGTAAATTAACTCACTCTTTGAAAAATTTAATATAGATGGCAATATATCATTATTTATAACATATTGATCCTTTATTAAAGAATTTAAAAAATTTAATTTTTTCATATAATCTTCTTCTAATACCCTCTTCTCTAACTCATCAAACTTATCAATTGTAAAAAATTCTTGCATATAACAAAAATATGTCTCATTATACGTTATATATAATAAATCATATATATCATCACAAATATAATTATTACATATCTGATATTCAGTTTTTTTATTTCTTGAATTCCTCGTGTATATGTAATATATTACTCCATCTGATACTCTTCCTACTCTACCTTTCCTTTGAATACTACTCGTAATTGATATCTTATCAACACTAACTTCATTTATTACCCTGTCAAAATTATATTTCACATTATTCACATATCCCGTATCAATAATATATTTTAAAGAATCTACTGTTATCGACGCTTCTGCAATATTTGTAGATACTATTATTACTCTTTTATAAGTATTATCACTAACACTTATAATTGTAGTTTTGGGATTTAATATATGATCTATAATACTACTTCGGTGAATTTTTAATTTTTTAATTTTATAAGATATATTACTAAAATCAAGCCACTCATCCCTTAACGTAGAATAATATGGCAAACATATTATATCATCATTGATATTACTTTCATTGACCTTTCTGCAAATATTTAATATATTATTTTTTGTAGTTGAAAAAAATAATATATCGCCTTTTTGTGTTGTATTTAATAATTTATATAATCTTTCTAAACCTAACTTCTCAGCCTCTATATAATTTTTTGGCTCATCTTCTAAATAATATTCTTTTACATTATATTTTGTTGTTTGCTGTGGAGGCGATAAATGTATCCTCTTATCAACATATAACCTATTGAAATCATAATAAGAATTTTTTAAATTAAATGGATAAGTAAAATTATCATTTATATATTTATAATATGATCTATATAATGGTTCGTCGTCATCCATTGTCGCTGACATAATAACTAATTTTAATGAATTATTGAGTAATATAGTATCCCTGATAATAGATAATATTAAATCTACATTTGTATTGTGTTCATGTGCTTCATCAATGATAATAATATCATAAATATTTTTATTATAATATTTGCTAAATTCAAATGATTCTTCTGATAAATTAGTATCATATGAAGTTTTGCCGCATGATTTTAATATTGGATTATTTAATAATTTTTTTAATAATAATTTATCTGTCATTATATTTAATATTAAACCATAATGCGGAAACACTACATGTTCTTTTTCTTTTGAATTATATTGAACATAAGGATTGAATGTATGAACTTGAGTATTGTAGTTATGAGAAATTTCTACAATCGGAAAACCTAACTCCCATGCTATCCTCTCCGCATTATTTTTTGTTGCATTAATTCTTGGCGCCGTACATAATACATTCCCATTTTGTTTATTATCTATCATTTTTAAAGAATATAAAAATAATTTGGGAATTTGAGTTGATTTCCCTTGTCCTGGAGCTCCTGTCACTAATAATACTCTGTTATTTATGTATTTGTGATAAAAATTAATCTGAAATATAAAATTAAAAGAATAAAATTTATTCCATGAATATTTATTCTCTTTTATTAAATTAATATATGATGCTATTTTAGATATCTTATTATTATTCTCCTGAATATAGCTCATATCTTCATATGGTCTATTCGTTAAATAATAATATGCATGTTTTTCATATATCTCGTAGTCTATATCTGTTTTATCAAAAATTAATTCACTGTATAATCCTTTATATATATGAGACTCAAATGTTATATTTATTAAATTAAGCTTTATCTGCTCTATAATCTTAACTCCTATATCTTTAATATTATATGTAAAATTTTCAACTATCTCTTTACCATAAGTCTGATTATATATACTTTTAAAAGATTTAATATAATATCCATCCTTTCTTATAAAATTTTCAATATCTATATACTCCGGCTTTAAATCATAATAATTCTTGTTTAAATTCTCTATAAATATCGCCGAATATAAATTATTATAATAATCATTTCTTGATACACGTTTATTATCATCTATTTCTGTAACCATTGCCTTCGCATACTCAAATATATATAAATATTTTATTGTTAATTCTTCAGGGGGATTAAATTCATGCCATTCTTCTTCTTTTACATAAATATAATTAAAATAAGAATTATAATTAAATTCTATACCATCTTTTAAAAATTTTACTATTTTCTTTCCATACCAAGTATTTATAAATTTTTGAATGCACTCCTGGAAAAATTCATAAACATTATTTATTGGTATCTTATTTAAATTTTCTATTATTAACTTCTTCGTATCATCACTTATCTCTTTTAATACATCTTCATACTTGATCTTTACATATTTATGCTCCTTTAATATTATATTTATATTCGAATACGTTTTCTCAAAACATAATAATATCTCCTTCAAAAATAAAAAATATTTTTCTATATTTATTAAATGTAAAGCAGATAACCACCTATTATGAAAATTTTCCTGTTCATACTCAGATAACCCACTCCACTTGATATTATAATATATTTCATCTATACTTATATGATCATTAAACTTTTTTATAAATATCTCATCATGATAACTATTTTCAAATGTACTTTGAAATATTAACCAATTTATATCTTTTATATCACTGTATAAATGATAATATAAAGTATTGTAAATATCACCAAAAGATACTCCCCTGAATTTAAATAAATTCTCTTCATTAAAAAATATATTCTTCGCATCTCTTTCTTTTATATTCGGATTTGTATCTATATCATCATGCATAAATATATATTTATCTTCTAATATTTTTTCTCCATTACTATATAAATAATGAACATTTATATCTATGGGATCTCTGATATTTCCATATTCATCATCTTCTCTGGGTATTGATTTAGTCTCTATTACATAATATACACTATTCTTATAAAGTGATGATTCCCAATAATTATCTATTCTAAGAGGAAATATATTTTCCCAATTTACATATAACTTATTCGATACCTGATCTATAGTATTTATTAATAAATAAAAATTTGTTCTTAAATGCTTTATATCATATTTAACCTCCTCATCTACATATAAACTAAATTGAAAATTACATATCTCATAATTATTTATACTCCTGTCATGACAATTTTTATCTTTTTTTTTTATACTAATATCTTCTAATTTTTCTATACTTTTAAATAATTTATAATCTTCTTTATCATCAATATAAGGCAATAAAATAAATAATAATGATATAATATCCTTGTCATTAATTAATTTTTCCCAAAATAAATTATAATTCGATTCTGATATATTGAACTTAAAAGTTATGTATTCAACTAATAAATTCATATAATGTGATAATATATTAAATTCAGTTATTACCAAATTTAATAATATATTTCTAATTATTACTCTAATATGTTCCTGTTTTATAATATCTAAAAAAATAAACATTAATATATATATTAATATATCAATTAAAAATATATTAATATATTTTAATTATAAAATATATAATAAATAACATAATCAATATTTATTATATATAAAATTATATTTTATTATCATAATTTACTACACAACTTCTATTAAAAAATAATTCTAATATGTAATAATTTATATCTTCTATTCAAAACTATCTCAAAAAAAATATAAATTATTACATATTTGGATTTCATACGTCTCATTTAATTATCAATGTATCTATTATACATTTATAATTTAAAAAAAATATAAATTATTACATATTTGGATTTCATACGTCTCATTTAATTATCAATGTATCTATTATACATTTATAATTTAAAAAAAATAATTCTTTTACTAATATGTAATAATTTATTAATAAATTATTTTTTTTTTAAATTATAAATAAATGAATTATCATTATTATTATCATTATTTACATTATCATTATTTACATTATCATTATTATTACTGCCAATAGCCAATACATTAATTTTTTGAATTAATTTACTATTTTCATTTAATATTGAATTTATTGTTTGCTGTTGAATTTGTAATATATTTAATATTTCTGAATAATTATTATTATTATTATTATTATTATTATTATTGTTTTCTAATAATGATACCTTTTCTGTTAAATTTTTAATATGACTTTGCTGCAAATTAATAATATTTAATATATCTATATTATTTAATTCTACTTGAGTATTATCCGGCTGAACTAATATTAATGGCTTCGTTAATAACTCTTTTTGTTTTTCATTCTCATCTATTAACTGTTTTACTGTATTCGGCTTATTTGATATATCACCATAATTATAATATGTAATTATATTATCCACATTTAAAAAAAAGTTTTTAATATCCTGTTCATGTTCATTCCTGATAAACTGATCTATTATTTTATCTGAATCTTTTACAAAAATACCACCCTTCTTATATACATCATACTTGTCTACTGTATTCTGTTTGTGTGCAAATACTAATATTGTTTTTAATGGATCCAATTGAACAAATGGTATCGTAAAATTTTTTAAAAATGATTGTTCCTCTGAAAATTCTTTTCCATCATCATACGATGTTATACTTAATAACTCTTTTTTAAATGCAAATGTTCCTGCTGTTGCATGATTTGCATGATATGGACCAAATTGAACCATTTTTTTAATATTATTAAAATATACATAAATTTCACTCGCTCCAGCACATAATGCATTGGGATTATTTAATAATGTTATAACTGCGTGAGTTATTCTTTCAGGGGGATAATAATCATCATCATCCATATACACTATAATATCTCCTGTAACAAAAGAATGCATTAAATTTCTTTTATCACTTAATGATAATTTTTCATTTAATTTATGATAAACTATTTGAGGAATATTTGATGATAATATTAAATCTTCGATCTTATCTGTTCCGTCATCAAGAATAATCCATTCAATTTTATTTTTAGGATAATCTTGATGATTAAAACATTGAAACATTGTTTTGATAAATGGTCGTAGATTAAATGTTGGAGTACATACTGAAACTTTTGGTAAATTATCTAAATTAAACATTATGTATATATATATATTATATCATTAATATTTTATATTAAAATAATAATTATAATAGAAAAAAATATTTTTAATAAAATTATATTAATTAAATTATAATGATGAATATTATTATAATAGAATGAATAATAATATTTTATCAATAGAATTAAATAATGATGATGATGAATATCATCATCATAAAGAAGAAAATAAAGAAGAAATAATATTAATGTTAAAAGAAAATAATATGTTAGATAATTATAATTTTAATAATTTAGAAATATACATAGATTGGATAATAAATAAATTTTCAGAAGAAAATAAAGAAGATATTATTTTAGATATAAATAATTTAAATGAAGAAGATATATTTAAATTAGAATATTTGAATGGTATTATAATAGTTAATTTTAGTAATTACATAAATAATATTAATTTATTGAATAATTTGTGTAAAATATATGATAAAGTAATATTAAATAAAGTATATGATAATTATATTATATATTTTAAAGATAAATTACAATATCCATTAAATGATGATACAAACCTTGAAAAAACAAAAATATATAAAAAAAAAGATTTTACAAATAAACTTAATAATATTTTTATAGAAGATATAAAAAAAATAAACTTAAATTTAAAAATTAAAAATATAATGAATATTATTGATAATAAAGAATTTAATAATAAAATAAAAAATGATATAGAATTTGTTGATAATTTTAATAAAAATTTATATAATTATTATTACTCTAATATTAAATCTAAAGTAAAAAAATATGATAATTTATTATATGATATTATACTAAATAACAATATTAAATATATATTTAATAATAATCTTTTTAATAGTTCTGGCGGTTCTAATAATTCTGATAAAGATAACCATCAAAAATTAATTAACAATTTTAATCATAAAATTACAAAATTAAAACTATTTAATAATTACATAAATAATATTAGCTCTAAAATAAATACTAATATTATAAATAACTCTTCTAATTTAGAACAAAAAAATGATAATAAAAAAGATAATTTATTTGAAATATCTTTTTTACATGAAGAAAAAAAATCAAATATAAAAATAAATATTAATGACTTATTTAATATACATGATTTAGAAAATTTATATGTTCTAATAAATAAAAAAAATGATATAAATGATATAAATGATAATAATTTATACTTGACTATGAATAACGCATTAGATGAAAATATTTACATTTTTAATAATTTAAAAGATCTCTTAAATGAAAATATATTTTATAATAATATTTTAATATTCCTTAACCATTTAATAAAAATGAAAATTAAAAAAATTATAAAAATATATAACTATAATTTTATCATACCATAATAATATATTTATACTTTGTATACTGGAAAAATTTTATCCTTTATCTTATATAATAAAAATAATATCACTAATAATAAATAATATAAACTATAATTTTTATTAATAACATTTACCTGATTTGATTTAATTATATTAGATGACTTTACTACATTAATAGTATCTGGATATTTAGATGATATTGATGATACTGATGATACTGATGATACTGATGATACTGATGATACTGATGATAGTGTTGATTTAGATGATTGTGTTTGTTTAGATGTTTTGTTTGGTTTAGATGTTTTGTTTGGTTTAGATGTTTGTTTAGATGTTTGTTTAGATGTTTGTTTAGATGTTTGTTTAGATGTTTGTTTAGATGTTTGTTTAGATGTTTTATTTGGTTTAGATGTTTGTTTTTTATTTTCTGTTTTTTTTATAACTGGCATTATATATTATATTATATATTAAAAATTATAATATATAATTTATTATTTATTTATTAGTAATTATAATATATGAAAATAGGAATATTTATATTTAGAAGAGATTTAAGATTAGAAGATAATTTAGGATTAATAAAATTACAAAATCATGTTGATATAGTGATACCTATATTTATTTTAGATATAAAACAAATAAAAAAAAATAAGACTAATGTTTATTATTTTTCAAATAATGCGGTTCAATTTATGTGTGAAAGTTTAAATAATTTAAATGAAAATTTAAAAAAACATAATTCAAGATTAAGATTATATTATGGCAATCCTTATAAAATTATAAATAAATTAATTAAATGGATATTAAATAAATACAATGATATATATTTGGGTTATAATAAAGATTATTCAAAATATTCTGTAAATAGAGATAATAAAATTAACATATTGTGTACTAAAAATAATATAACTTTAATAATTGAAGAAAATGATTATACACTAATCCCTTTAAAAAATATTATAAAAATAGATAATACAGGATTTAAACAATTTGGAGCTTTTTATAAAAATGCTACAAAATATACTGTTCCTAAACCTATTACTAAAATTATTTATAAATTTTTAAATAAAAATATAGAAACAAAATCAGAATTTAATATTGATAATTTAAAGAAATTTTATAAATATAATAAATTCTTATCCCAAAATGGAGGAAGAACAATGGCTTTGAATAAACTTGATTCTATAAAAAATTATATTAATTATAACGATTTGAGAGATAGATTAGATTATAATACTACTCATTTATCCGCTTATTTGAATTTTGGATGTATTAGTGTTCGTGAAGCATACTTCAAAATTAATAAATCTTTGGGAAGCACTTCTCAAATATTAAAACAACTATATTGGAGAGATTTCTTTTTACAAGCCCTCATTTATCTTAAAAATGGTAATGAATATAAACATATGGACGACAGATACAATAATATTAATTGGACAAATAATAAACATTACTGGGAACAATTAATTAACTCTAATACCGGATTTTTACTTATTGATGCAGCTATGAACGAATTAAAAATATCTGGTTTTATGCATAATAGAGCTCGTATGTTAGTTGGTGTGTTTTGGACTAAATACCTTCATATTGATATTTTTCATAGAAAATATGGTTCTCAAGTTGGATTTTCTAAATATTTAGTAGATGCAATCGGACCATCACAAAATAAATTTAATCATCAATGGATTACAGAATTTGATTATCCTGGTAAAAAGTATGCTCCTTCAACATCAAAAATAGCAGGTAGACCAATGGATATATCAAATAAAATGATTAAGAAATTTGATCCCGAGTGTAAATATATAAAAAAGTGGTTGCCGCATTTAAAAAATATAGATAATAAAATTTTAATAAATTGGAATAAAACAATTTTTGATGCAAAAGAAAAATATAATGAATGGATTGAAATGTGTAAAAATTAATATTTTCTCTTTTCTATTATATAATAATTAATATTTAATATCTCATATATGTATTAATAATATACACTAATGATATTTTTTTAATATTTTGTTCGTGCTTACATCTAAATTATTGTTTTTATTATTTATATTTTTATATGATCGTCTGTGTAGTAGATTATGTCTTTAATGTCCAAATTATTTCACAAATAAAATAAAATTATTTTCTTGGTGAAACAAAAACACAAGATATTCAATAAAGATCAACTATATCGCTTCATTCACTTCTCAAATGCTACCTTCTTTTTTTGCAACTATCTCTTCATATACTCTCACTGATAATTCCATATTTGCCACACAATCCACAATATACTCGTTCTGGATTTCTTTGAAGTGTTGAATGCACTTTTTCTTGCAACAACAGGCATAATACGTTTTATCTTCTCGTTGCGCTTGATTTTCCCCACACATGACACACGGACACATAATCTTTTTTTTGTTGTAGTGCTCAAAACATCTTGCTGATACACGCCAACGGGAAACTCCATTTATAGCAATACAATACACATGAAGCTCACGATAGCATTTGTTGCCATTGCTGAATGCACAAAATGGAGGAGGAGCAGAAACAGGAGGTGGAAAAGGAGGAAGGATAGACAGTTCTATCAATGGAGGAAGTATTATCGATGAAACCCGAACCTTATGCGAATGCATTCCATATTGCAAACATGATGAAGACGATGATGAAGATATTGGACGTGTCTGTCCTACTCCTTGCAAACACGGAAGAATATCATGTTTTTTCATTGGATAAATGTCCAACTTTATCAGAACGATGATAAAGTTGAGTCAAAATGGTCCCTGTAAATCTATGAATTATTGTTCACCTTGTATTTCAGGAAACCTGAAATGTAAGGCTATGGTAAATATAAAAGATAAAGAAAATATTAATATATTATAAATTGCAATTTTTATAAGAAAACATATAAAAATTAATATTCAAAATTGCTTAAATGCAATGTATTAACAGGTTCTACTAATGAAATTGTTTTATCTTTGATAAAACAGGCCATTAACATAGTATTACCATTTTCAAAATGATTATGAGGAACTTTTAATGTATGTTCAGAAACTATCATTTGAATTTCTGTATCTAAAGTATTAGTTATAATTTTTTGAATTATAGGTATAATACCTCCATGTGAAACAATTAAAATTCTTTTATATTTTAATTTTTTTAAAAAATTTAAAAATATTTTTAAATTCTCTAATATTTGATCATATATATTATTATTATTATTATCAATCGAAGAAAAAAATAAATTAGAATAAAGATTATTTAATTCAATTTTAATTAATTTCTTTTTATATGGATTTGGCTCACTATTATATTTTTTTTCTAATTGATTTATATCACTTTTTTCATAAAATTTATTAAATTCTGATTTTGTTAATCCTACAACACACTTATTGGGATAAGGTTCCTCTATTAAATTATTTATAAATATATCATTATTGTATTTTATCTCATTTGCTATAATTCTTGATGTATGTATCGTTCTACTCCTTGGAGAAGAAATAATTATATCAAATTTTCCATATATTTTCTTTAAATATTTTCCAGTATGAATAGCTTGTGCTATTCCTCTTTTTGTTAAATTATTAATTTTTGCAGAATCATCTAATGTATAACTAACTTTATTATAATTTGCATATGTTTGAGCATGTCTCACAAATATAACTTCCATATATATTTATTAAATATATAATAATTATTTTATATAATATTACATCATATATAAAAGAAATATTTTTTAAAAATTTTATAATATTCTTTATTGATTATTATACATGTTAATATACAATATTATTATTTAATTAAAAATTTTATAATAATTTTTTATTTACTATAATAATTTTTTATAATAATAAATATTAGATAATAATATAATGAATAAATTAATTAAGATTTATAATAAATTATTAAACGATGTTAAGAATATTGATATCGAAATAAAAAAATTAAATTTATTTGATATATTGGTAGATAATAAATTATTATTATATGAACCAATTGAAAATATAGGATTTAATTTATTAATTGAATATGATTATTACAATGAAAATATAATTAATTTTTTATTAGATTGTGAATATTACGGAATTATTGAGTTTTTTAAATATACAAGAGAATTAGATGATAATTTTTATATAACAGAAAATATAATGAATAAAATTCCTGATCATCATTTGAAATATTTAACTCAATATATGAAAATAGATGTAGAAAAAAAAAATACAAAATATGATATTATTGTAATAACAGATATTAAAAAAATTAATTTATACAAAGATAGATTAAATAAAGATGGTAGAATTATATATATTGGTAATATAAATTTTATTAATGAAGTTCATAATATGAGTTTAATATCTCCCAAAATATTAAAATTAACAGGAGAATACATTGGGATTTATAAAATAGAAAATCAAATAGAAGATAATGTTAAGAATAAATTCTTTAAAAAACATATTAGATTATTGAACAATTATTTAAAAAAACAAATACATATAAATAAATTGGGAAATCAAAATATAAAAACAAAGGTAATGGCAATATATAAAAAAAAATTAATTTCAAAAATAATTAATTTTATGATTAAATATAATATTCCTGTAAAAACTAATTTAGAAGAATTCTATAATAATAAACTGTTAAATATTACAAATAAATTATACTCCTGTCCAAATATTCTTAATTTTCAATTTATTAACTACGAAAATATTAATTTTGAAATTGATCTATCCAAAACCATATATAACAAATTAAATAATATATCTAATAATTTAAAAAAAATTAAAAGAGCTATCGATACTAGAAATATTAAAAAATGGTATTTAATTACCTTTAAATTAGATAACTTTAAATCTCTAAGTTCCTTCGTTTCTAATAACTATAAAGTATTACTTAATAATAATATTAAAGTTTCTAACGCTTTCCTTAAAATATACGAATTACTATATTCTTATCAATTATTTGATATAGAAAAACCATCATTAAAATCTTTTCATTTTTGTGAAGCTCCTGGTATGTTTATCTTGGGCATGAATCACTTCATTCAAACAAAAACTAAAATTAAAGCATGGGACTGGTATGCAAATAGTTTAGAAAAAACTTCTGAAAATACTGCATTGGAAGATAAATTTAATATTATTGAAAAATATAAATCTAAATGGTTTTTAGGTGATATTATGCTTAAAAAAAATATTGATATGTTAAAAAATAAATTAAATGAAGTAGAATTTATTACTTCAGATTGTGGCATATGTGTTGATTATAGCGACCAAAATAATAATGAAGAACTAATTTCAAAATTAGATTATGCTCAGTTTATTAATATGATTAATTTATTAGCAATAGATGGATCAGGTATAATAAAATTATTTATTCCTACAGAAAAAGCATCTAATGTGTCATTAATATATTTGGCAACACAATTATTTACAAAGGTATGTATAAGTAAACCAATAACATCAAGAGTTCATAATTCAGAGATATATTTAGTATGTATAAAATTTAAAGGAATTGAAAAAAAATATTTAGATATGTTAATTAATAATTTAGAAAATTTTAATTCAGATAATAAATTTATAAAACATATACCAATTTCATTTTTGAAACAATTAGAAGATTATATAACAGATATAACCAGAAATCAAATCAGCTATCTACTAAATATATTTTATTTCTTGGATAATGAACAAGAAATAAATAAAATAAATCTACTTAAAAATAATATGCTAAAAAATAATTCTAACGTTTTTTGGTGCAATAAATTTAATATAGAAAATAATAATAACAATTTTATTATATAAATATAAAAAATAATAATATTAATGAAAAAAATAATATTGCCAAATATATCATTTTATATATTTTACATAATTATATAATAAATAATTTTCATCGTCTCATTTATGATACTTGATGCATTCAAATATGTTAAATATGATTAATATATGATTATAATATGTTTTGCATCTTTTAATCATATATTAATCATATTTAACATAATTTGGGTAATTATTTAGTTTCTCTCTCCTAAAACTTATAAACTAAATAATTAAAATTATTTTATTTATTCCTACTGGAAGTGAGAAAACTCATTAAAGAGTTATTAATTCTTAAAAAGATGTATCATTGATACACACAGAGTATCATCAAATATCAAAGACTTTGACGGACTCTTTGCAAATATAAATATTATATATTTATTTTTAATTTATCTGCATTAACCTTTAATTCTTCATATTCACTTGTTAATTTATCATAATTTTCAATAATTGTAATGAAAGAAAAAACAAACTTAAATTGTTCGGTTATTTCTTCATTTGATAAAACTTTCTCAAATAATGGTATAATTATTTTTATATAATATTTTTTAAAACATTCAATACAAAAACCATGGTCCAAACAACCTTTTTTAACACATTTTTTATTTGATATAAAAATATCTTCGTAATAATCATGACATATTGAACACCAAAATTTATTTTTTAAAATATTATTAATTTTTATTATTATTAACTTATTACTGTCTTGACTTAAATAATTAGTATAACATATATCTTTGCAATTACAACATTCTATATTTTTTTTATTAAAATTAATATTATTTAATGGCAAATATAAATTTATTTGATAAAATATATGATTATCACTTAAATTAATTATCTCAGTATTATCAATATTGTTTATCTTCTCATTAATAGTTTCTATATCTTCATTATCATTATAATCATCATTATATTTATAATTTATTTGTTCTAATTTTTCTATTACCACTTCATTATTATAATTATAATTTGTTTTATATTCTAATTCTTCATCATTATAAGAACATTTAGAATTTGTTTTAGATTCTAATTCTTCATCATTATAAGAACATTTAGAATTTGTTTTAGATTCTAATTCTTCATCA
>Ga0214919_10006724_pt1 | contig 15708 bp, 12 predicted proteins | sample LL1503_MetaG_FD_177994 | JGI IMG/M metagenome (GOLD analysis project Ga0214919, IMG submission 177994) | Freshwater microbial communities from Lake Lanier, Atlanta, Georgia, United States - LL-1503 | ecosystem: Environmental > Aquatic > Freshwater > Lake | place: USA: Georgia | collected... | reverse complement strand
CTGCTGGCCTGGGAGCCTCGGCAACGGCGGTGAGCGCTTGCAAGATCTCGGCGGTTCGCGCCTCCTGCCGTGCACTCGCGCGTCCGCCACCCGCGCGCTGACCCTCGACCACCCGGTCCAGGTCGGTGTCTGCGGCATTTGCCGCGAATCCCGTCTTGGCAATCGTCACATCGCCTTGCCTGCCCTTCTCGATCCACTGAACCGTGACCCCACCCGGCTGCACTTCGACACTTTTCCTCTGCTCTTTCTTGAAAATCCGGCCGCTGCTGATCTCTACATCGTGAACGCCTTTCACCAGCAAGAAAGCCACATTGGCCGCTTCGTCCAGCGACACCGGACGCTCGCCCCATGTGATAGCTTTGCTCTTGATCGTGATCTTCAACTGGTCTTGCGCAATGCCCTGATCGTTTGCGCCCTGGACAGCTCGAAAGCCGTACCCGTCCGACTTCCAAATGCCGACATTGATTTGCAGGACACCCAGGTCGAGCAGTCGCTTGGTGTCAATCTGTTGCGCTGAAGTGATTGCCCCCAGCGCTTCGGAGCTGGTCTTGAAGCCGGATTGATGGGGCGGCAGCGATGCGTTCAGCTGATCGAGGTTGCGCAAGCCGACCAGCCTGGCATCGGCGGTCGACAGCAGCGACCAAGTCACCGGAACTCGCCCGACTGCGCCGCCATTGACATTGCCGAGGAATTGGCCTCTCGCCACGCTGGTGCCATTCGGCGGCAACAGCTTGATGTCCCGCCAGTCCATAGACGACGAAATGACCGAGTAGAGGCCGTCACCATGCATCAACACGATCCCGCCAGCATCCACCTCACCACTGGCGGTCGCGACCGGGCCTTGGTAGATCACAACGCCGTCAGCCGGGGCATTGAGGGTCGCCAGCGGCGTGGCCAGAAAAGTCATGCCGGCCTGCGACACGCTGTTCCTTGGTATCGGCATCGCTTGACCCGCCAATGCGACAGGTGAACGGACATCGAGCCGCCTGGCTTGCTCGGCGAGTTGCACTGCGCTGCTCGTCTGGTCCTGGGTCAATGGCTGAGTGGCCTGCGCCAAGGCGCTACTCGCGATCACCAGCAGTGCCGCGGCCAGGAGGTGCTTGATCGATGACTTCATCGCAGACTCCAAATAGCCAAGCTGCTACTCCACCACAAACTGCAACGGCCGCTCGCCTTTTCGGCCGGCAGAGTCCTGGATCTCGAGGTAGAGCTTGTGCGAGCCCTTGGGCAGGCTGGCTTGGGCGACGTCGATACCGTCAGCGGTGACCTTGGACGCTGCGGTGATACGGTCGGTGATGTCGATGCGAAACGTGCCGTACAAGACCTTGAAGGTCTCGGGCCGGACCTGCGCCGGGGCGGTCGGCTGGAACTGGACCTGGATCCGCGTCGGCGACGCCACAGCGCTGACCACGCTGGGCGTGACGACGTTGATCTTGGGCGCGTCGGGCACAGGCAATGACTTGGCCCTGAAGGGCTCGGGCTCATCGCGCGAAGCGCTGGCTTCCTGCTCGGTCACCAGCAGTGCCTGCGCGTGAACGTTGACGCAGGCCCCGATCGACAGAGAGGCAAGCAGCAGGGCCCGAACAGCCGTCAGCGTCGACGCGCGAGGAATGGGTGTGGAGGCAGTCATGTGGCTCTCAGTCTGCGGTGGAGATGCGAACTCGCCGGTTTTCGGCAGCTTGCGGGTTGGCGGGGTTGAGCAACTCGGCAAAGCCCTTGCCCTGGGCTTGCAGCCGTCCGGACTGCACACCGTGGGCTTGCAGGAATTCCAGCACCGCCTGGGCGCGCTTGGCCGACAGCGACTCGTTGTAAGCGGCACTGCCTTTGGCGTCGGTATGGCCTTCGACCTTGAATCGCAGCGCCTGCAGCCGCTCAGTGCCCAGCGCCTCGGCGAGCTTTTCCAGCAGCGGCTGGCTGCTGGTCTGCAGCCTTGACGAGTCGAAGTCGAAGTTGATCACCAAGTCGATCTGGCGCTTCTCGGGCGCCAGGTTGCGCAGACCCCGCGTCGCGGCCTTGGGCGGCGCGAGCTGCTGGACCAGCTCATCGACCGACGCGTCCTGGATAGGCTGGGCTTGCGCGGCGCTCGCGATGGCGGCGCCGACCAGCAGCGCGGTGAGTGTCTTCATGGGGTCTCCTGGATAGGCAGCAGCTTCGCGCCAAAGCTCTCGGAACCGCCGGTCACGCCTCGGCCGGCGAAGAAATCAATCAGCGCAGCGCGACCTGGCAAGTCATTGAGGCTGTAGGTGAAAGGCGCTGACGCGTCGGGCAGCGACGCGGTCAAGACTTTGAGGTCGCGCGGCGTGTCCGAGACCAGCACCAGCAGCTGGTCGGTGCCCGCCGGGCCTTGCGCCACCAGCTTCCAGTCAGGACGCGGCAGGCTCAGGCGCTGGTTGGCCCGGATGCGGTTGTCGCTGTCGAGCCCGTTGGGAAACAGCAGGTAGAAGCTCTTGCGGTCGCTGCCGAGCAGCAACAAGTGGACATAACCGTCGTGGCTGGACTTGACCGTCAGCGCCAGCGGGTCCTTGCCGATCTTCAAGCTGTTGCGGCTCAGCACCACCTCGACCTTGCGCCGTGGATTGCTCTGTTGCTCGATCACGCGCAGCGTGGCCAAGGACGCGAGCACCGGCTGGGCCGGCGGCGCGACAGGGAGCGCGACGGGCGACGCGACGGGTGGCGCGACGGGTGCGGCAACGGGCTGCGTTGCCGGGGTCGGCGTAGGCGCCACGGCAGTCACCACCGCAGGCGCCATCGGGCTGGCGGCTGGCGCAGCCGGCGGCACAGCGGGCACGGACTGCACCACAGCAGGCATCGCCGGAGTCGGCGCTGCCAGGCTTGCCGGCGCTGCGGTGATGGCGCTGGGCGCGACGGCCACCACGGCCGCTGCCGGCGGTCTGAGCACAGCCACCGGCACGATGTTGCGGTTGCCGGTCACGGTGATGTGGTGTGGCTTGAGGTCCGGGAAGGGCTTGAGCTTTTCCTCGACGATCTGCTGGGCGCAATGCTCGACATCGTGGATCGCGACCGCGCCCGACCCGTCGCGGTCCACCGCCTTGCCGAGCAGGCAGTCGCGCACCGCCTGCGTCGCAAGGCCCCCTTTGTCGGAATCGAAGCTGACTTCGTCGGCACGAGACGAGGTGATCTGGACGAAGTTCTCACTCAGCGCGCCCAGCCGGGTCGACTCGGCCAGCAGGCCACGCGTCTTGACGTTGGACGGCTTGGCGCAGGCGTCGGCATCGGCGCCGCCTTTGAGGAAGAACTTGGCCGTGACAGCGCCGCTGGCGATCGACCGCGTGACCGCGGGGTTGCGCGCGCGGCTGCCCGAGACGCCGTCGGAATGGCAGGCGTCGAACAAGACCACGACCTTGTCGGCGACCTCGCTGATGCGGCGCGTGCGCTGGGCAATCTCCTCGTTGGTGATGGTCTTGTAATCGAAGCTCAGCAAGCCTTCCTTGCAGCCGGCAATCGTCGGCTCGTACCAGCGCGTGCCGTGGCCCGAGAAGTAGATGAAGACCCGCCCGCCTTCGGTGGTCGACGCCGCCAATTGCTCGAGCGCGTCGAGCACACCTTGCTTGGTGGCCTGCGCATCGCGCAGCACGGTGATGCGTTGGTCGGCGATGCCCATCGCGCTCGCGATCGCCCGGGCACTGGCCATGTCGACGGCCACGCCGGGCAGCGCCGGGATTTCAGGCACCGAATAGGTACCGACGCCGACGATCAGCGCGCTGCGCGAGGCTTTGTCCTGCGCTTGAACCGGCGCTGCCAGTCCCAGCGCGAGCGCTGCGATCAGCGCAATGCGCCATTCGAAAAACAGCCGGTGCGGCTTTAAAGTCATCAAAACTGTCAAGATGCTCAAGATCCTGGTTGAAGGTCGAACTGGCGGCCGCCAGGGCTCGATACCAGCGTCGCCTAACAGTCGCGCAAGCATTCAGCGCAAAACGTGTTTGCGTAGTTTAGAGCGCGCAGCGGTGCCCCAACCTCACGTCGGTACCGATCCGCGGCATGGCGAGCCTCAGGTTTGGGCGCGGAATATGGCGTTGATGTCGTCGACAAACGCCGCTTTGACCTCAGCCGCGACAACGCCCTGACCAGCCAGAAAACCGAGCTGTCGATGGCTTGGCGCCGCCCAACGGTCCCAGGCGGTTGCGCCCACCGCCCTGCCCCACAAGTCGACCGAGACCGGGGTGCCAGTGTGCGCTTGCAGCGCCAGTTCGCCGCGAACATAGCCCAGGCCGACGCAGACGCCGGCGCGGTCGCTCCAGCCAACCGAGCTGAGCTCGCCCACCGGCATGCCGGCGATGGACACCGCCTCGCCGCCCCAGGCATGGTCGGCAGGGTCGGCGAAGACAAAGCTCAACAGCTTCTTGGCCAGCGGCCGGCCTTGCGCGGCCAGCAGCGCGTCGCGGCCGATGAAGTCGGCGCCCTTGTCGAGCTTGACCGCGAAGCCAATGCCGGCCTCGAACGGCGTCTCGTCGGGCGAGAGCTCGGCGCCCCAGGCCCGCCTGCCGGCCTCGATGCGCAGCGCATCGAGCGCGAAGTAGCCAGCGTCGCGCAAGCCCAGGTCAGCGCCGGCAGCTTGCAGCGCGAGGTAGACATGGCGCGCCATCTCGACCGGCACGTAGAGCTCGAAACCCGGACCGCCCACATAGCTCATGCGCGCGGCGCGCACCCGCGCCAGCCCGAGGTCGATCTCGACGCTGTGCGAGAACGGCAGCGCGGCCGGCGACAAGTCGTCGGGGCTGACGCGCGCGAGCAGTGCGCGGGCATTGGGCCCCATCACCGACAGCACGCAGCTCATCGCGCTGACATCGGTCAGCAAGGCTTGCTGGCCAGCACCGACATGGCGCTCGATCCAGTCGGCGTCGCGCAGCGCTTGCGCCGAGCCGGTGACAACGAGAAATTTGTCAGCCGCCAGCCGCAGCAGCGTCAGATCGCTCTCGATGCCGCCGCGCGGGTTGAGCATCGCGGTGTAGACCATCCGGCCGACGGCCACATCGACCTGGTTCGCGCACAAGCGTTGCAGCACAGCGCAAGCGTCGCGGCCCTGCAGCAGCAGCTTGGAGAACGAGCTCTGGTCGTAGACCGCCACCGCGTCGCGGGTGGCGCGCTGCTCTTCGACCACCCAGTCCAGCCAGCCGGGCCGGCCCATGCTGTGCGCCGGCGCGGCAACGCCAGCCGGCTTGAAGTAGTTGGCGCGCTCCCAGCCGTTTTTGCTGCCGAACTCTGCCCCTTGCGCGGCCAGCCGGTCGTAGAGCGGCGAGGTGCGCAGCGGCCGCGCGCTGGCGAGCTCCTGGCGCGGCCAGCGCATCGCATAGTGCAGGCCCAGCGACTCGACCGTGCGCTCGGCCAGCGCCCGACGGTTGCCGGTGAAACTGCCGAAGCGCCGGATGTCGACCTCCCACAGGTCGCAAGGCGCCTGTCCGCCCACCACCCATTCGGCGATCAGCTTGCCCGCGCCACCCGAATTGGCGATGCCCGCCGAGTTGAAACCCGCGCAGACGAAATAGCCAGCCAGCCCGGGCGCCTCGCCGAGAATGAACTGACCGTCGGGCGTGAAGCTCTCAGGCCCGTTGAGCAGCATCTTGATCGGTGCGGTCTCGAGGCAGGGCGTGCGGTGGATCGCGTTGCGCATCAGCGGCTCGAACTGATCCCAGTCCTCGTCCAGCAGCTGGAACTGGAAATCGGCCGGTATCGGGTCGACCCGCCAGGGCTTGGCGGCGAGCTCGAAACCGCCCATCACCAGGCCACCGACCTCCTCCTTGTAGTAGATCAGCCCGTCGGGGTCGCGCATCACCGGCAGCATCGGGTGCACGCCCTCGATCCGGTCGGTGACGATGTAGAAATGCTCGGCCGAGTACAGCGGCACGTTGACGCCGGCCAGCGCGCCGAACTGCCGCGCCCATTGGCCGGCGCAGTTGATCAGCGTCTCACAGCGGATCTCGCCGACCACGCCGGCCTGCAAGGTTCGCACCCCCACGACGCGCTCAGCGCCGCCCGGGCCGGTCTCGACGATCACGCCAGTGACCTGCACGCCCTCGGCCAGCGTCGCGCCGCCCTGCCTGGCACCCTTGGCCAGCGACATCGTCAAGTCGGTCGGGTTGGCCTTGCCGTCGCCAGGGATCCAGATCGCGCCCTGCAAGTCGTCGGTGCGCATCAGCGGGAACAAGTCGCCCGCCTCGCGCGGCGAGACCAGCTGCACCTCGACGCCGAAGCTGCGCGCCAGCGCGGCCTGCTTGTGCAGCAACTGCCAGCGCTCGGGCGTGCGCGCGACGTTGACGCTGCCGCAGCGCTTCCAGCCGGTGGCCAGGCCGGTTTCGGCCTCCAGGCCGGCGTAAAGATCGATACCGTAGCGGCTCATCCGCGTCATGCTGCGGTTGGGCCGCATCTGGCCGACCAAGCCGGCGGCATGCCAAGTGGTGCCGCTGGTCAGCCGGCCCTGTTCGAGCAGCAGCACATCGCGCCGGCCCAAGCGGGTCAGGTGGTAGGCGGTCGAGCAGCCAGCGATGCCGCCGCCGACGATCAGCGTCTGAACATGGGAGGGCAAGTCCATTGTTGTCTCCGGGTCAACCCAGCCGCAAGGCCATCACGCCAGCGACGATCACCGCCGTGCCCAGCGCACGCTGCAGGCCGAATTTTTCCTTCAGCAGCCAGCTGCCGAACAGCGCGGCGAACAGCACCGAAGTCTCGCGCAGCGCGGCCACGCTGGCCACCGGCGCTCGCGTCATCGCCCACAGCGCGATCGCATAAGCGCCGATCGACGCGACTCCTCCGAGCATGGCCATAGGCCAGCGGCTTCGCGCATACAGCAATATCTGGCGCCGCCCGGCCGGGTTGCGGCGCAGCCACACCAACAAAGGGTAAGACACCCCGTCGAGCACGAACAGCAGCATCACATAGCGCATCGCTGAGCCGCCGCTCGCCACCTCGGTGCGCACACCCAGGCCGTCGACGACGGTGTAGCAAGCGATGATCCCGGCGTTCGCAAATGCATAGAGCAAGGCCTTGCGGTGCTGCAGCGCGGCCCCCGGGTTGGCCAGGCCGACCATCGCCACGCCCAGCGTGATGCCGACGATGCCGGCCCAAGCCGCCGCGCTGGGCGACTCGCCGATCAGTGGCAGGCTGGCCAGCGCGACCAGCAGCGGCGCGAAGCCGCGCATGATCGGGTAGGTCAGCCCCAGGTCGCCGTGCTCGTAAGCGCCAGCCAACGCGATGTAGTAGCCGATGTGGATGAACAGCGACGCGGCGATGAAAGGCGCTGAGGCCGGGCGCGGCAGCCCCACCCACAGCAGGAGCGGCAGCGCCACCAACGCGCCCATGAAGTGCACCAACGCGGTATCTAGCGGCTTGTCGGCGCTGGACTTGATCAGCACGTTCCAGCCCGCATGCAGCAGCGCGCCGAGCAGCACGGCGGCGATCAGCGGCCAGGTCAGCGTCAACAAAGTGCGCAGCGGCTGGCGCGCGCGATGAAATGCGCCAGCGGCGGGGTCAGCGCGTCGGCCGACTTGGCCTGGTCGTCCCAGAGTCGCAGCCGCACCGCGTCCGCCGCGCCAGGTCGGGCGATGAAATCCGCCGCCTGCGCGGCGTCAAACACACCGCCCTGCAGCAGCAAGCTGCGCTGCGAGTCGGCCGAGAGCGCCGCCAGATAGCCGGCGCGGGTCGCACAGAGGTAGCGCTTGGCGTCAACATGGGCTTGCACCGCACCCAGCAAGCGGTCAGAGAACAGTCCGCGCAGAAACGGCAGCGCGATGAACTGGTGCAGATCGTCGATGCCGCTCAGCGTCGGCGTGTCGCCCAGGCTATCGCCCAGGTTATCGCCCAGGTCGTCGCCCAGGTCGTTGCCCAGCTCATGCACCAGATGGCCGAGGTCATGCAACAGCGCAGCGGTCACGAGCTCGTCGTCAGCGCCGTCGGCCTGCGCCAGCGCGGCGGTCTGCAGCGCATGCTGCAACTGCGTCACCGGCTCGCCGCTGTACTGCTCGTGGCCACGCCGCAGGAACAGCACTTCGATGTCGTGTAGGGTCAGCATGGGGTCAGCGGCCGAGTCAAGCCCAGGGGATGGACCAGGTCTTGGTGTTGGTGAAGCTCTTGATCGCTTCCTGCACGCCTTCCTTGTAGCCCAGGCCCGAGTCCTTGATGCCGCCGAAAGGTGTGAGCTCGAGCCGGTAGCCGGGCACCTCACGGATGTTGACCGTGCCCATTTGCAGCTCATTGACGAAGCGGGTGATGTGGTCGAGCCGGTTGGTGCAGACGGCCGACGACAGCCCGTAAGCCGTGCCGTTGGCAATTGCTATGGCTTCGTCGATGTTGGCAAAGGTGATGATGGGCGACACCGGACCGAAGGTTTCTTCGCGCACCAGCGCCATCTCGGGCCGCACCCGGTCGAGCAATGTCGGCGCATAGAGCGCGCCGTCGCGGCGGTGGCCCGCCAGCAGACGCGCACCGCCGGCGATGGCCTCATCGACACGCGATTCGAACAGCCGCGCCGCGGCTTCGTCTATCACCGTGCCCATGTCATTGGCCGGGTCGGCCGGGTCGCCGTGGCGCCAGGCCAGCGTCTTGGCCAGCACCGCGTCGGTAAAGGCCGCGGCGACCTTCTCGTGCACCAACATGCGCTTGACCGCCGTGCAGCGCTGGCCCGAATTCTTGTACGAGCCCGACACCGCCAGCGTGCTCGCCTCGTCGAGGTCGGCGTCGTCCATCACGATGATCGGGTCGTTGCCGCCGAGCTCGAGCACGATGCGGCGGTAGCCGGCCTTGCTGGCGATGTATTTGCCGATCGCCACGCCGCCGGTGAAGGTCACCAGGTCGATCGCCGGGTGGGTGATCAACTCGTCGGCGATCTCGCGCGGGTCGCCGGTGACCACGCTCAGCATCTCGGGCGGCAGGCCGGCGGCGTACAAGATGTCGGCGAACAACAAGGCCGACAGCGGCACCTTCTCCGAGGGTTTGAGCACCATCCGGTTGTTGGTGGCGATGGACGGCACCACCTTGTGCGCGACCTGGTTCATCGGGTGGTTGAACGGCGTGATCGCGCTGATCACGCCCTGCAGCGGGTCGCGCTGGGTGTAGACGCGGCGGGCGCGGCCGTGTGGCGTGATGTCGCAGCTAAAGGTCTGGCCGTCGTCCTTGAGCACCTCGTGCGCGCCAAACATCAGCACATCGGCGACCCGGCCCGCTTCGTAGCGGCTGTCTTTCAGGCACAGCCCGCTCTCGGCTGTGATCAGCGCGGCGATCTCGGGCGTGCGCAGACGCACCGCCGCGGCAGCCTGGTTCAGGATGTTGGCGCGCTCGAAGCGGGTCAGCTTGGCGCGGTAGCCGCGCGCGATGTTGAAAGCGCGGCGCACCTCGTCGAGCGTGGCCTTCGGAACCGTGCCGACCAGCGCGCCGTTGAACGGGTTGCGCACTTCGATGTGCTCGGCGCGTCCGGCGCCGACCACCTCGCCAGCCAGCCGAAGGCCTTCGTGCCTCATCGCAGCTCTCCTTGCCATTGAAGCACCATCGCAGGCCCATGCGTCGGGCGCAACCCAGCGGACGCCGCGGAACCGGCTCTGCCGGGCCGCTGGCGTCGCCCCCCTAGGGGGGAAGCGCCGAAGGCGCTGCGGGGGGGGGACAACTCACTGCGCATGGTTCAGCGCCAGGTCGAAGGCGTCGAAATTGCGCCAGCGGCGCTGGTGGTCCAGGCCCGCTATGCGCCGGTTCAGGATCAGCGGCACACGCTGCTCGGCCGTGCCACCGTGCGAGCGCAACGGCACTTCGAGCGCGCTCAAGTCGTGGCGCGACGCGCTGGTGCCGATCACGGTGAAGCGCTCGGACACCACGACCAGGTCACCGATGCGATCGGCTGGCAGCTCGAAGTGGGCCGCTGCCTGCTCGCGGCTGAACACGCCCTCGACGCCGCGCCGCGAAGCCAGCTTGGCGGCGAGCGCCGGCAGGTCGGTGCCGGCAGGCAGGTAGACGGTGGCGAACGAGCCGAGCGCGCCGTGGTGAACGACATAAGGGTCGGTGATCGGCAGGATCACCCTGGCCACCGCCGTTCCCAACCAATCATCCAGCAAGTCTTGCAGATAGATCACATCGGGCTTGGCGTCCAGCCCGGTCTTGGCGTTCATGCCGTGGTCGGCCGTCAGCGCGATCACGCAGCCCAGGGCCTCGAGTTGGCCCAGGTAGCCGTCCATCATCGCGTAGAAGTCGTTCGCTCCCGGCGTGCCCGGCGCGTGCTTGTGCTGGATGTAGTCGGTGGTGCTGAGGTACATCATGTCAGGCCGGCGTTTGCGCATCAGCTGCACACCGGCTGCGAACACGAACGCCGACAGCTCGGCACTGTAGACATCGGGCACAGGCATGCCGACCAAGTCGAGCAAGCCGCTGATGCCGTTTTCGGCTTCAGAAGCGACATCGGCCTTTTCGGACGAGAAACAGATGCCGGTCATGCCGTGGCCGAGCAAGCGGCGCAGCTTGTCCTTGGCGGTGATCACCGCGCAGGTCTTGCCGGCGCCCGACAGCGCGGCCAGGATCGTCGGCGCGCGCAGCCACTTGGGGTCGTTCATCATCACTTCGGTGCCGGTCGCGACATCGAACAAGTAGTTGCCGCAGATGCCGTGCACCGACGGCGGCACGCCGGTGACGATCGACAGGTTGTTCGGGTTGGTGAAGCTCGGCACAACGCAGTCGGCGACCAGCGCGCTGCCCAGGTCCAGGGTTCGCGCCATCCAGGGCATCACACCAGCAGCCACCGCCTGGGCGATGTAGTCGGGTTCGCAACCGTCTACGCACACGACCACGGTGGGCTGGGTGGGCAGTCGATAGCTTCGCTGGTTGACGCTCAGCGTCTGGGTCTCAGGCATGTCGGTTCCTTCGGGAGGCTGGCACGGCGGCCGGCGCGGGTACAGAGTCGGATCGGGCGGCCAGCTTGTTGGCAGGTTTCTCGGCAAGCTGATTGCGCAAGGTTCGCTCCTTGCTTTCGAGCACATGGCTGCGCAACGCCAGCCCTGCGGCGTCGGCATCGCCGGCGGCGATGGCCTTGAGGATCGCGCGATGCTCGGCGGCCGAGACAGGGATCTGGCCACCGCCGGCGAGGTTGAGGCGTCGAAACAGCGACAACTCGTTGACCAGGCGCCGGTACAAGCCCAGCAGCTTGCGGTTGCCGGCCAGCAACACCAACCGGTCGTGGAATTCGAGGTTGAGCCGGTGGTAAGCGTCGCTGGCCGAGGTGTCTTGGCCGGCTTTGACCAGCCGCTCCATCTGCTCGACCAGCAGCTGCAAGGACTGGACTTGCTCGGGCGTGATGCGCTCGGCCAGCTGGCGGCCGACCGCCTCGTCGATCATCGCCCGCAGGTCGTAGATCTCCATCGCCTCGTCGAGCGCGATGCTGCGGACAAAAACGCCGCGGTTCTTCTCCAGCCGCACCAAGCCGGTTTCTTCCAGGCTGCGGAAGGCCTCGCGGATTGGCCCACGCGACACGCCCAGGCGCTCAGCCAGCAAGGCCTCGGTGAGCTTGGCACCAGGCGCGAGTTCACCGCACAGGATCAGCCGCTCGATCTCGGCCTGCACCGCCGAGGTCAGCGAGTGGGCTTGCAGCAAGGCGATCGTGGACTGCGGCGCGGCAGGCTCTGCGGTGGCCATCGCCACCACAGGCGCTCGCGCGGGCCGGGTTGAAACCAAAGCTCTCATAGCTCCAATTGGACGCTGGGCACGGTAGATTGTCAACAATCTACCGACAACCGTTGACAATTGACGACGACACCGACAACATCGGCCGCTGCGCTCGCTGCAGTCATCGTGCTGTCACCGTCGCAAGCCCATGCTCAACGGTCTGACCCCATCCAATAACCGACCCAGGAGATTCCGATGCGACTTTCGCGCGCGCTGCCACACCAATTGCACCTGATCGCCATGCTGGCGCTGACCCTCGCCGCCGGCGGCGCTGCCGCCCAAGGCAAGACCCAGCTGCTGGTCTACACCGCGCTGGAAACCGACCAGCTCAAGGCCTACCAAGAAGGCTTCAACAAGGCCTACCCGGACATCGATCTGAAATGGGTGCGCGACTCGACCGGCGTGATCACCGCCAAGCTGCTGGCCGAAAAAGCCAACCCGCAGGCCGACGCGGTGATGGGCGTGGCCGCGTCCAGTCTGGCGCTGCTCGACAAGAACGGCATGCTCGAGGCTTACAAACCGCTCAACCTCGACGCGATCATGTCGACCTACCGCGACAAGAAGAATCCACCGGCCTGGTTCGGCATGGACGTCTGGGGTGCGACCGTGTGCTTCAACACCGTCGAAGCCGCTAAAAAAGGCATCCCCAAACCCGAGACCTGGAAAGACCTGACCAAGCCGGTCTACAAGGGCCAGGTGGTGATGCCCAACCCGGCCTCGTCGGGCACCGGATTCTTCGACGTCACCGCCTGGCTCACACTCTGGGGCGACGACAACGGAAAGGGCGGCGGCTGGAAGTACATGGACGCGCTGCACGAGAACATCGGCCAGTACACCCATTCGGGATCCAAGCCGTGCAACATGGCGGCGGCCGGCGAATATGTCGTGGGCATCAGCTTCGAGTACCGCGGCAACGCCAACAAGGCCAAAGGCGCGCCGATCGACCTGGTGTTCCCGAAAGAGGGCCTGGGCTGGGACCTGGAAGCCTTCGCGATCCACAAGGGCACGAAAAAGCTGGACGCTGCCAAGAAACTGGCCGACTGGGCTTCGAGCAAGGATGCGATGCTGCTGTACGGCAAGAACTTCGCGATCACCGCCCAACCGGGCGTGGCAGCACCCTTGGCCAACGTGCCCAAGGACTACGAGGCGCGGCTGGTCAAGATGGATTTCAACGTCGCTGCCGACAGCCGCGAACGCGTGCTGGCCGAGTGGAACAAGCGCTACAGCGCGAAGTCGGAGCCGAAGAAGTAAGACCTTGCGGATGACGGAACAGCCTTACCTGCAGTTCGAGGGGATTGCCAAGCAGTTCGGCAGCTTCACGGCGCTGAAAGGCGTGGACCTGGCGATCCCCAAGGGCGAGTTCGTCTGCTTTCTCGGGCCCTCGGGTTGCGGCAAGACCACGCTGCTGCGCATCGTTGCAGGGCTAGAGACACAGAGCGCAGGCCGCATCCGACAGGCTGGACGTGACATCTCGCAGTTGCCGCCAGCTCAGCGCGATTACGGCATCGTGTTCCAGTCCTACGCGCTGTTTCCCAACCTCAGCGCAGCCGACAACGTCGCTTACGGTCTGGTCAATCGCCGCAGCCCGAAGGCGCAGATCCGCGAACGCGTCACCGAGCTGCTGGGACTGGTCGGCCTGCCCGGCAGCGAGTCCAGGCTGCCGGCGCAACTCTCGGGCGGCCAGCAGCAGCGCATCGCGCTGGCGCGTGCGCTCGCCACCTCGCCCGGCCTGCTGCTGCTCGATGAGCCGCTGTCGGCGCTGGACGCGATCGTCCGCGTCAAGCTGCGCGATGAGATCAAGAGCTTGCAACGCAGACTGGGGGTGACCACGGTGATGGTCACCCACGACCAGGAAGAAGCACTGGCAATGGCCGACCGCATCGTCGTGATGAACCACGGCGCGATCGAACAAGTGGGCACGCCGATGCAGGTCTACCGCGAACCCGCCACAGCCTTCGTCGCCGACTTCGTCGGCCGGGTCAACGCGCTGCCCGCCACGCTGCTGGCCGGCGGCGGCATTCAGCTGGGCCCCTCGCGATTTGAGGGCCCACACGCGGGTCCCGCAGGTCGCGATGTCACCGTCTACCTGCGGCCCGAGGACGTGCTGGCCGGGCCGCTGCGGCCCGGCGACAGCAATGTATTCGAGGCCTGCATCGAGAAAATCGAGTTCCTCGGCTCTTACTGCCTGGTGCAGGTGGCAAGCCCTGCGCTGGGCGAGCAGCGTTTGTCGGTGACGTTGTCGCCTAACTTTTTATCAGAGCAGGGTTTGAGGCTGGGCTCTCGCCTGCCGCTGCGGTTGCTGCCAGAGCGCATGAGGATCTTCGCGTGAGCATGGCGCTGGTGCCAGCCCGCCGCCATACCGACCCAAGCGAGCGCGTCGCCCACGCCGGCTTGGCGCTGTTGGTCGCCTTGCTGCTGCTGTTTCTGGCCGCCCCGCTGGGGGCGATCCTCAAGCAAGCGCTAGAGGATGCGAGCGGGCGCTTTGTCGGGCTGGCCAATTTCATCGCTTACGCCCGAACGCCGGCGCTGCTCGACTCGCTGCACAACAGCCTGTGGGTCTCGGCGCTGGTCACCGCGATCACGCTGCCGCTGGCTTTCGCGTTTGCCTACGCGCTGCAGCGCAGCCGGATGCGCTGCAAACCGCTGTTTCGCGGCATCACGCTGTTGCCGCTGCTCGCACCCTCGCTGCTGTCGGCGATCTCGCTGATCTACTGGTTCGGCAACCAGGGCCTGCTCAAGGACGCGATGCAGGCGACCGGCATCGCGCAGATCTACGGCGCGCCAGGCATCGTGCTGGCTGAATGCTTCGCGGTGTTCCCGCATGCGCTGATGATTTTGATCACCGCGCTGAGCGCTGCCGACGGCCGCCTGTACGAGGCCGCCGAAGCGATGGGCACGAAGACCTGGCGGCGCTTTTGCACGATCACGCTGCCAGGCGCCAAGTACGGATTGATCTCAGCCGCGCTGGTGAGCTTCACGCTGGTGATGACCGATTTCGGCATCCCCAAGGTGATCGGCGGCAACTTCAACGTGCTTGCGACAGATGTCTTCAAGCTGGTGATCGGCCAGCAAGATTTCCAGCGCGGCGCGGTCGTCGCGCTGCTGCTGCTCGCACCTGCGGTGCTGACCTTCGGCGTCGACCGCTTGATCGCGTCCAAGCAGACGGCGATGCTGACAGCGCGCGCCCTGCCTTACCGACCCAAGGCTTCGGCCTGGCGCGACGGCCTGGCCACCGGCTACTGCGCGCTGGTCGCCGCACTGGTGCTGGCGATGATCGCGATGGCGGTGTTCGCGTCTTTTGCGAGTTTCTGGCCTTACAACCTGAGCCCCACGCTCAAGCATTACACGATGGGCCTGGTCGACGCCGAGGTCGGCGAGGCCTTTGTCAACAGCCTGAAGATGGCCGCCGGCACCGCCTTGTTCGGTACCGCGCTGGTCTTCATCGGCGCCTACTTGCTCGAAAAAACCCAGGGCGCAGACCCGCTGCGCAGCGCGGCGCGCTTGCTGGCGATGCTGCCGATGGCCGTGCCTGGACTGGTGTTGGGCCTGGGCTACATCTTCTTCTTCAACGCCCCCACCAACCCGCTGGGTGGTCTGTACCACTCGATGGCGCTGCTCACGCTGTGCACGATCGTCCACTTCTACACCACTGGGCACCTCACCGCGGTCACGGCGCTGAAAGCGCTGGACGCCGAATTCGAAGCCGTGTCGGCGTCGCTGAAAGTGCCTTTCTGGGTGACTTTTCGACGCGTCACGCTGCCGATCTGCAGCCCGGCGCTGGTCGACATTGCACGCTATTTCTTCATCAACGCGATGACGACGATCTCGGCCGTGGTGTTTCTGTACTCGCCCGAGACCAAGGTCGCGGCGATCGCGATCCTCAACCTCGACGAAGCCGGCGAAATGGGGGCTGCCGCGGCCTGCGCCGTGCTGATCACCGCCGCATCGAGCCTGGCGATGCTCGCCTTCATGGGTCTGGCCTGGATGGTCGACCGAAAAACCCAAGCCTGGAGACACTGATGGACCGAGACCGTATCCTGCTAACGCCCGGACCGCTGA
>Ga0214919_10006721_pt1 | contig 15711 bp, 8 predicted proteins | sample LL1503_MetaG_FD_177994 | JGI IMG/M metagenome (GOLD analysis project Ga0214919, IMG submission 177994) | Freshwater microbial communities from Lake Lanier, Atlanta, Georgia, United States - LL-1503 | ecosystem: Environmental > Aquatic > Freshwater > Lake | place: USA: Georgia | collected 2015-03-15 | reverse complement strand
CAATCCAGCAAACGTTGTTACCGTTGCACCCAACGAAACAGCCGTGCTACCGATGGTAACCGAACTGTTCGTCAGTGCCGCGTTGGCAACCGTTCCTCCTGTCAATTTGCTTCCGTCAAGAGCAGAGGCAGTATTAAGAAGTGTTCCACTCAATAAAGGAAGAGACTGGGCAATATTCCCAGTTGTTGCACTTGGAGCAATTGAAGTAAAACCACTTGTGCTATTTACAAAACTTAATTGAGTAAATCCAGCAAAAGACGTTGCAGATCCACCAAGGGAAACTGATGTTGTACCAATGGTAACAGCTGAATTTGTTAATTTTGCATTGCTAATGCTTCCTGCAAGCATCGCATCTGTTATTCCCGATGTAGCAACACCAATGCTGATTGATCCAGAACCATTCGTGATGCTAATGGCGGATCCTGCAGTGAGTGTGGCAAGCGTGTAGGCAGTGCCATTACCAATGGCAAGTTGTCCATTTGACGGAGTAGCAGTCAATCCCGTTCCACCGTTCGCAACGCCTACGGTTCCCAAACCGATGCTGACAGGAGCAGAACCGTTGTAAGTTGATCCCGTCAACGGACTGCTGATGGTCAAGGCATTGGTTGCGGTTGCTGTTACCGTGATGTTGCCAGTTCCATCAAAGTTGACATTGTTGATTGTTCGGGTAGTGGCAAGTGCTGTTGCCGTACTGGCATTACCTGTCAACGCACCGACAAACGCCGTGGATGTCACGCTAGCCAATCCAGCAAACGTTGTTACCGTTGCACCCAACGAAACAGCCGTGCTACCGATGGTAACCGAACTGTTCGTCAGTGCCGCGTTGGCAACCGTTCCTCCTGTTAATTTGCTTCCGTCAAGAGAGGAAACAGTTGTGAGTAGTGTTCCTGATGCAGCAGGAAGGGAAAGCGTCACAGTTCCTGTTGTTGCAGTTGCGGCAATATTGGTTGTTCCTGAGGAATTTACAAAACCCAATTGTGCAAGTCCAGCAAACGTTGTTACCGTTGCACCCAACGAAACAGCCGTGCTACCGATGGTAACCGAACTGTTCGTCAGTGCCGCGTTGGCAACCGTTCCTGCTGTCAAATTGCCTCCGGCAAGAGCAGAGGCAGAGCTTAATAGCGTTCCAGTGTTTATTGGCAATGTCAGCGTGTTTGATCCCGAAGCGCCCGGAATAATGGAGGTTGTTCCGGAGCTTGAATTGTTAAAAGAAATATTTGTCATTCCGGAAATTGAAGCATTGAGATTTACTTGACCAGAGGAAACAGTTGTATTTGTTCCAGAAGTAATGCTTCCTGTGCTGGAAAATTGGCTGAAAGCAAGATTTGTGGTATTCAAGGTAATTGGCGCATCAGTGGTAAGAACCCATCCAGTGTCTTTGTTTACCGTTCCAGTTTCAATGAACGTAAAAGCATTTGGACTGGCAAGTGCGCTTGTATTAAAATCTGAAGCTCTTGTAAGTATCCACGGTGTCGATACACTACCCAAATCAGTAACAATATAGATTCCGTTATATTTTGCGTTTGCAGCAGTTGTAGCCCCTTGCTCCGTGACAAGAATGCGATCATTGACCGCTAACGTTGCATGTTGGCCATCAAACTTGTCAACTGCAGTAATTGCTGCACTTCCTGTGGAACTAATTGTATTTGTAGCGTAGGTAACACTCAGTAACTCAGCAGTTGTTTTTACTTTTACTGAAGCGCGAACATCCAGTCCTTGACTTGCCGCAGTGACATCAGCAAGTGTTGCCAATGTTCCAGATGTTGGGAATGTGACATTGGTTGCTGCCGTTGTGGTCAAAGTAAGAGCAAAAGCGCCAGCTGTGGTAAAATCTCCAGCAGTAACGACATTCCCCCCAAGAGTAATGGTCTTGCCGGTATTGGCAACTCCAGTTCCTCCGTATTGTCCGGCAATCAATCCTCCTTGCCATGTTCCTGCACCGACCGTTCCTAAAGTCAGCGCTCCTGTCAGGGAAACCTTGCCCGTCGTGTAGAGTGCATAGTTATTGGTCGCTCCAGTGGGTGCAGTAAGATACAGCGCATAGGCGTCAGTGGGTGTTCCTGTAACAGCCATGGCCGGAATGGTTACGGCAGAATGACCAGTGCCAGAAAGCGAAGATCCTCCTTGCCCGTCTCGCTTCAGAATTAATCCCGATTTATACGTCCCATCTGTTGTCCCGTCCATTCCTTCCAACGGAACAGTGAAAATTGATTTGCTAGTTCCTAAAAATGATGGCATCTTTTTCTCCCATTGATTTGTTTGTTTTTATTTTACTTTATTCATCCAATTTCAGTTGCCTCAATTATTGCAAGCCAATTGACAGAAACACTTGATATGCCCGAGATGGTAATTCCTATCCCTCCAAATGTTGTATTTGCTTCAACATTTACGTTTGCATCATTTAGTGATGTGTCACAAAGTTGTTCATAGACAATTGGCCCCACAAAAGCTGTTGTTGATGAATCAGAAGATCTTCTGAAAATTCCTGAAATGATCCATGCTCCTGCAGAGCTTCCGGATGCATTTGCAGCAACATTTATTTTTACAAACCATGCAGAATTATTTGCCAATATGGGAATGTTTGATGAAGAAGGAGCAAATCCATCCATGGTCATTGTAGCATTTCCTGCGCTTGTTGTTGTGTATTTTAAAAAATATGTTGAATAATCAAAAGAAGAAGAAGACCCAGTTGTTGTTGTGTCTCCAATTGCATTTGAAGAAAACGCCGTAGAACTTGCATTATTATATGCACCTTTTATGGTGACAATTGCACTCCAAGTAACTGAAGTCCCAGCTATGCCAACAACGGAAATCATCAATGATCCAAAAGTATTTGTTTCTGTCTCCACGTACACGGATGTATTTGCAAATTCCGGATCAACAAATACGGCTGATGCCATTGGAGTCCCGATAAATGTTGTCGATGAATTCAAGGATTGTTTTCTGATAACTCCCGTGACTACCCATTTTCCACCTTTGGTTCCCATTGAAGCGTTGGCAACAATATCCGCGGAAAATGACCACACTTGATTCTGCGAAATGACAACATGATTTGTTCCCGATAAATTTGATGTATTTGTAATCCCTCCAGATGTAGTAAGGTATGTTTTGGTTGTTGAGTCCGTTGTTGTTGCGTAAAGAAGATAACTATCTTGTGTTTGTGTTCCTCTAATTACATTGGTAAGTGACACTCCGTTTACAAATACTGTTCCAACAAGATCTATGCTAGATCCAGTAAGTGCAACTGTTCCGTTTGAATTAAGCGCAAGAGAATTGGAGCTATTTGTTAATGTTGTATGATTGTGCGCAGTTGCCGTCCATGTCGATGGAGTTCCATGAATGTGGTCTGCTCGTGCAAACGCCGTTGTAGAAGACCCTATGGATGTTGTTGCACCAATGGTAATACTTGTGGGAGATGCAGATAGCGAAGTGATATTCAATCCGTGAGAATGATCTCCTCTTGCAACGTTATTTGCTGTTCCTGCAGAGTTAGATGTTGACGAAACCGAAAGAACAGCTGATGCATACGTTACTGCACCGCTTGTATTCAAAGCATCATGAGTGTGATCCCCATACGCTGCTGTTGTATGACTAGTTCCGAGTTGCAAATGTATGGTAGAGTCAGATACATGAGTAAACAAAGAAGAAGAAACAGTATTGATATTTTGTTGCAATAAATTTTTTGCTGCAAGTAAATTTGCTGCGACTTGCGTATCAAGTGTATTTATGGTTGTATAAATTTGTGCACTCGATACAAGTAATTGCGCGTATGTAGCAACCACTGTGTCAAGTTTTGCAAGCGATATGGATCCATCTTCAAAAGAATTTGGAGATAAAGAAAGAGGAACAGGTGATCCAGTGGATCCTGAAAGTGAAGGTAATTCTCCGTTGTTAAACACAGATGAAATTGAATTATTTATTTGAAGTTGATTCAAATCAGAAAATGATGTTCCGTTGATATATAAATTTGCGTTTGCACCGGAAATATTCAATCCATTTGAGTCAAATAACGACGTGGAAAAATCAGCAGCTCCTTCCGATGAAGAAACAAAAGAGGCACCTGTTCTGTTGATTGAAAGGCGATTTCCGGCAGAATGGGAAAGTATTATTTTCCTGTCATTATCAGGAAGTATTTCCCACGGATTTGTTAATGTGTGATAATTCAATGCGGCTACATTTGCGGGAATATCAGAATCTTCAAAATCTGTAATTTTAAAATATGTGCTATCAGGAAAAACAAGCTCATACGTTCCTGTTTTTGTCAATCTTTCGTACACATTGCTTCCATGACGATCTATTCTTGTTCCGGGTTCTTCAAATGAAATTTCATTTTGTCCCGGAGAAATAAATCCTATGCAAACGGGCAATGTTGCATTTTCTGAAATAAAACAAAGAAGTGCAAAAACATTTCTTTCAGAATTTGGTTGTCCAACAGTGTAATCAGTAGTTTCTTGAATTGGATCTATGGTTGGAAGCCAAACAGATCCTTCTTTTTCTGAATAAACAGTATTAATTACTGATACATTTGGCCAGATAATCCCTTGTTGTTCGTTCAATCCCCAGCAATCAATAGTTGCCGTTTCCTCATGAACACCAACGACACGAGCAATAACCATCGTAGGAACACGTGGCCTACCAGAAAATGCCATATTCTCTATTGAAGATTGTCCTTTTATTGCTTCTTGAACATATGACATGCCAACACTCCGCACAAAATATATTTAATTTCCGCTTCGTTCGCCTGCTCGGAAAGATCCACTACCATCATTGTTGAAAAAATCTTCATATGTTTGCTCAATGTCTACGTCAGGCTCGGAAGTGGCAGCCTCGGGCTCTTGAGGGCTTTCATTGGTTGATTCAGTGCTATTAGTCACAACGGTTGTTGCGGCAGGAGCTTCTACTCCTGCCAAACTGTTAAGAATTCCAAGCTTGTCAAGATAATCCTTGTTGGTGGGATTTGATTTTTGCAAAGTGAATGGACTTGCAGATGTTGTGGGAATTCCTTCCCATTTTTGTCCACTCTGATTGACAGACATTCCTGTTACTGCGTAAGGAACTTTGAGTCCTCTTGATACGCCAGCAGTTGTTCTGAAAGAAATGGAATTGTTTTTGAATGACCATGCATGAGAAACTTGTTCAACATAAAACATTTCATACATATTTTCCTTATATTGATCTCCATCAAGATCATTTCCAGAAGCATTGTTTTGATTTTTTCTTCCAAGTCCTTCTGCTCCAACATACTCGGGAACAATAAAAAGTTCTTGTCCAATCCGAATATTTGGATTTCCAATCATTACAATTGATCCATTGAAAAGATTGTGCTGTTGTGTAAAACAATCATACATCCATTGATTAATGTTATCGAGAACTCTGGTAATGGTATTTTTTTTTGCATTTTCGCCTTGTTCTTCTGCCTGTTTTGTTTGTATTGCGCTATTCCAGAATGGAACATTGACAATCATTGGTTTTAATCCAAAACGAGACATTCCCCAGATATCATACATGGGATTGAAAACCCTATTGCCGTTGTTCAACGAACATGAAACTCCACCGTAATTGTCAGGACCGTTGTGATTGGTGAGCTGAGGAGAAGAAAGACAATCAAGCTTTTTGTGTTCTGTTGGAAATTGCGTGCCAGTACTGGGAGACGCGCTGATATCGTAATCTCTCCATCGCGTAAAGAAAAATGTTCTTGTATCCCCATCACTTCTGGAAAGTGTTTTTTGCATGATCTGATTTCTTCCTATGTATGATCTTCCCCTGAAACGAACAAATTTATCAATGTCAATGAAATATCTGTATTGCGATGGAAGCGCTCCTGTTGAAGCCATGTGATCTTCGGTTTCTCTTCCCATTGAAGGATATGCTCCCCATTTTGTGCGGAAAGGAGCCCAACGAAGATGACAAATAGTCTTTCCTCTGTGGCTCACTTCATCAACGTCGTCATCGCAATCTTCAAGAAAAAATTCCATCAATGGCGCAGGAATAAATGCGTTCATCCATTGCCATAATGATCCTTGCGTGTCCATTGTTGAATATTGAAGATTTAATACCAATGCTTGTGACATTCCATTTGTGGAATTTTCAACCATTGGAATGTTGACTTCTGGTTTGATTCCTCCTGATTTGAGAAAACTATTTACCGAATCAAATCCCAAATAATCAGTAGTAAGAATTCCATTGTCAGAAGAAAACAAATTGTCTGTCCATTCCGTATATGTTTGTATGGGATACGTAAGCTTTGATCCTGATTTTGCCACAACTTTTGTGTTGGTTAATAATTGATTGTATCTTGTTATGGATATTTGATTAATGAATTCAATAGGAGGCATAAGAGCTTTTTCAACAAATATTTTTCCAAGATCCCTGCCTTGGATGATCACACTTCTCGTTGGCTCTCCTCCTCCAGAAGTTTCTTCAGATATTATTACTGCATCAACAAGCCCTCTCATTAACAATGGAGGAATCTTGTTTTTTTCTGAAACAACTCCTACTCGTATCTCACAAAAATCATTTATGGAAATATCTCCAAGATTTACCAATTGGTTGTTAAGAATGGATGGACGCAAAATAAGTTTCCATGTTCCAGCAGGATCACCAAGAGTTTTCGTTGTTGTTCCAGATAGAACAAAATCAGAAATATCATTATTTCCAATAATGATTCTTTGTGATATGGTACGAACACGAACGTCACGGTCAAAAGGTATACGAACAGGACTCATCGTGTTCTTCTCGCCTCTTTTGTGGGATTAACAACCGAATAATGACTTATTGCGGCCATCAAATCTATTTCTTGAGATCCAAGTGATGATCCATCTGACGTTACAAATTCCACAATCATCTTGTGTGATATCTGTCCTGAAGACTGTTGCGTGTTTGAGCCAATAGCATTCATGAAATCATTGGGAAGCACGCGACCGCTTGATCCGGGCATGAATAATTCCGGTCCTCGTTCTCCGACAATGGTAGGGGAATTTCTCAATACAGGACCACCTGATGCACGTTCGTTGGGATCACCAAGATAGTCAAGAGTGTCATAGGAACTTTTTCTTTCTGGTTTTTGCATGGGATGCGTTCTTACATAATCTTCTGTATAGACAAATCCATTTCGCTCATGTTGCTTAAATAACGTACTGGTCCAATCAAGTTCTCCACCTTGATCAATGTATCCTTGTTTGACGCGGTCAAGATAACCTAAATCGGCTTCTGGATGAAGAGAACTAAATTTTCCTTCTTTGTATGCTCCTAAATATCTCATGAGCATTTCATCAAATGGTGTAAATTTCCTTGTTGTGCTTCTTCCATTTCCGATTTGTATTGTTTGTGTCCAAGACTTATTTTTTGGATCCATTGCTTGTGATCTGAATTGACCCAATATTTTTGCCCCTGCATTGACATTAAATTCATGATCATTTGCAAGGATTCTATAGTTTTCTCTGTTTGGAATTGAATCATCTTTCATTGGCCATACTTGCATCAAGCCTTGTGCTGTATTTGATTCTGTTTGTATTTCTTCCTTAAGTTCGTCACCCTTTTTTTCTTCAGTAAATATTTTTGGCACAAATTTGCTTTCTTGATACATGATGGAAAATATCAATCGAGGATCTATGTTTTCTCTTTTCCCTGCCTCCAATGCCATTGCCTTGAGTCTTGATTGAGTCAGCCCCAATTTTTTTTCCGAATTTTGTACATGAATTGGATCAGCGGTCATGTTCATTCCAATTCCTGCCATCATTGCTTCGTCCACATCTTTGGCGGCAATGACATACCCATCTTCTGTGGGAACAAATACTTGTTCCTCATATCCTTGATTCATGATTCCTCGTGGAGAATTAGAATCAGAAATGATGGATTTTCCATAAGAATCAGAGTATTGACCGGGAAAAGCATTATTGACTGTTTTTCGAGGAGGAATTGTTGATGCGCCAGAAAAATCCTGTTGTTGTCTGGCATTTCTAGGAACAAATACTTCATCTGCTGCGGCTGACACCGTCATTCCTGCAAATACTGGACCTCCAAATGCGCGTTTTTGCAATATCGGTGTCTCAGTTACAGTTGATCCCGGAGAAAATTCGTCGCTGCGTACGCCATTAAAAGTGTCCGTAACATCATTAATGGCTTTTGCAACTGATGTTGTTCCTTTTCCTAACAATTCCCTAGCCTTTTTTATAAGGTCTTCTCCAGTCAATCCACCTACTTCATTAGCTGTAATTGTGACAAGATCAGCAGCCTCCGGGAGTGCTCCCACAGCTTTACCTGTCGCTTGAACAGTCAGTTTAGCCATTCTGAGTGATTCCTGTATAAGCGCAGATGTAATTGATCCTAGTGCTTTTTCCAGACCTTCTCCTCCTGACGCGACGGCATTATTCATGGCAGTCATGGCAGTTGTAAGATTGTCATTTCCTGCAGAAAAATTTTGCACGTAATCGTTGATTGTTGAACCAAGCCGTTCAAAAGACAATGTTGCGTCTCCTGCTTGTGATTGCATTGCGGTAAGTTGATTTACTCCCGCATTGGTTGGACGAATATTATCTTGTGCCCCTGTCCACCTAATATTTCCATCCGTTGTCCCATCTGTCGGTGCAGTAAAAACAGTGTTGCCTTTTTGAATAAAACTAATAATTTTATCTATATCTTCTGTTCTGTTTTCTGCTGTTTCTCCCACGCCAATTAACTTCTTTGCTTCTTCTTTTACATTTTGATCCTTAAACACTCCACTTCCTTGTATGAATGCACCAATTTCTTTCTGATACTCGCTTCCTGTGCTTCGAGTTCCAATTACCGACATTAATGATGATTTAAAATTTTGGGATTCAAGAAGATTGTCTTTTGTTCCAAAAATGGTATCCAATTTCCTTGCCGACGCAGATGTTTCTACGGTTCCTGCGCGAGTAGCTGCCGTTATTGATTCAGGGGCCCTCGTAGCGGCATCTACTTGACTGATAACACCAGTAGCTGCTGCTCCTCCTTGATATTGAAGCCCTGTCGCCAGAACGCTTCGTATTACTCCGGTCTTATCGCTGTCATCATCAAGAGCTTCTTCATCTGTTAATCCAAATGCTCTTGTTCCCCATCTATTCATGGCATTTGTCAGTTTTGGGTCACCCATTCTCAACGCACGATTAAGTGCCACAGGACCAATATCATAAGTAGAATATGTTTTTTTCAATTTTTCCAGATTTGCTTTTTTGCTCTGAAGCCCTTCAAGCTCTGCTTTTTGTGTTTCGGTGTTTGGAGTTCCAAAATCATCTATCTGTTTATCAACAGACGTAATATCCTCTTCTGTTGATTTAAGAAGTTCAGGACGTATTGCATCATATGCAGCCATCATCATTCCCGGAACTGCCAAACTTCCAAATGCTCCACGAGAAATATTGGAGTTTTGAACAGCTTGCATTGTGTTGGTTCCATAAGACAATAATGACGCATCACGTTGGCCACCACGTTGGCCAACTCCTTGCGCAGCTTGGAATATTGCCACTTGCGTATCAATGGCGTTTGATGCAGTTCCTTTTCCTCCAGCAGCAACGTTGGCGACTGTTGTTGCCGCAATATTCTGTAGTGCTTGGTCACGCAATGTTCCAAATGCGCCCACGCCTATTGCTCGGGCAAATTCCCTATTGAAGCCAGACTCCGTGGTTCTGTATCCTTGCGATGCGCCGTATGAACCAACTGCGCCTGATGATCGCATTGCACCTATTGATTGTCCGTAGGCATCAAGATTCATTCCTGACATTCGTGCGCTACGAATGCTATCTCCAGCCGAGATGTCTGCGCGGTTTAATCGATCAATTCCCTTTACGCCTGAAGGATTAAGCTCACGCATGGAACCACTTATGAACTTCAAGTGATCGGACATGGTGGCACCAAGACCGCTGGTTACTTTTTGCACCGTTTCCCTGAAACTGAGAAGTCCTGTTCCAAGATCACGAATGGTGCGGCTGAGTTGCCCCATTTCGTAATCAGTTGATCTGGCAGAAACAATGCCTTCACGTGCTTGCAATTCATATCCGGGACCACTGAAACCTTGTACTGACGCGCTGAATGTTCCGAGCCCAATGGCTCCCCCCATCAGTTTATTTGCAATGTTTGCCGGGGAAACAAGTCCAGCTAGTCCCGATATAGCTTTTCCTACCATAATTTAATCCAATTGTTCCTTGTTTTCTGATTCCTCTTCCTCTACCCATTTCCAGAAATCTTCATCATCAAGTCCGTATTCACTTGATTGGGTCTTCATCATTCCATTTGAAGGTTTCATGATAGGATCTTTCAAATGCGGAGGAACATTTGGATTGATGCTTTCCTTAGGGACTTTTCCTAAACCTGAAGGACGAGCAGTCCTTGCAGAATCATAATCATCTTCGTATTCATCTTCGTAAAGAGACTCTTCTCGTCTTTTACGAGATCTATCCATGTCTTTTTTGCTGATGGTCGTTCCATCAGTCCACTCAAATCCGTTTGGCGCTGGCAAGGCTCCGCCAAATTGACGCAAAAGAATAAACGGAGGCATCTCCATTTTAGTGTTGGTATTCTTGTAATCTCTTAATCCAAATTGCACTTCATGATAATATTGTCGCCTGTAAAAATCAATCATTGCGTCCTCTTCAGAAATGTTCCAAAATCTTTCATCATTATACGGAATATTGTATTGTATTCTGTACCATTCCAGAATATCTGATTCAAGAACACCTAAAACGGCTCGTTTACGAAGATTTTCTTCAGACTGCTGGTCCGGAAAGGCGAAAAGATCCCCTCCAGTTTTCCCATTCGCGATAGTAATACAGTAGGTCCTCAAATTCGTAAATGTTTTCGAGAAATTTGTCTATATTTCCATTGCAATAGGAAGGAAGATATCCCGGAGATTGTGTAACCATTTGAAGCATGATGGACATGTACGTCATTTCGTAAGTTTTCTGATCTACATTTGTGCTTCCCTGAAGAGCAACGGCAACGGCTTTTCCAGCCAGACGCTGAAGATTCAGATGGCCTCGCATAACACCAATGGTTCCTGCAGATCCTTCAATCTCATGACACTTTGTCGGATCATATGGACGAACATCTTTTCCAAAAACCGATTTTGGAACCTCCAAGGCCTTTGCAATCATTACGGAAATGGTGTCAATTGGTTTTGTTTCTTCGTCAGACAATGTCGTTCTCCTTGTTGAACACAACACAGTATAACACAAAAGCCATCCGCAAAAACGGATGGCTTTTGAATGATCATTGCGTGAGTAAATTAACTATGAAGTGCGCTTGATATGGCATCCTTGTCTCTTGCATAGAATGTTACATTGTGCATCAAGACACGATTGGCATCAACGTTCACATCACCTCCTGCGAAGAAACAATCCTTGTATCGAATCAAGGTTTTTGGCCACGCTGGAGATGTGTCACCTGTCGTTGCATAGCGTGCAGCGATTCCTGCTTCCGCATATTGCGCATCTTGCTGAGTGAGCACTTCAGAATCCCTGACCTCAATATCAAAAACCTTGGAATGAATGACGCGCCAGATATTATGATCTTGCGCTCCATTTGGTCCCGCCATTGGAGTTCTTGCACTTTCAGTTATTTCCGAAGGAAGCAATGCACTCTTTCCTCCCAGTTCCGTTGCATATCCGTTTGAAACAAGACTTGCGTTATCTGTTGTTGCAGTGGTAACACCGGCTCCATAATATTTTGCTGGAGGATCCTGTGCGGCAAATCCATCCCCAAGCACTCCTGCTCCGCCTCCAGCGCGAAGCAATCCGAATGAACCAGCGCTTGCTGGTTCAAGACCAAGCTTCGAAAGACTTGCATTCCGAAGCACGAGTAATGAAATGGTAATTTCATGACGGGCGTGCATGGGAACATATTCGATGGTCTGCAGCTGGCCGATAACATGGACAGGCTCCAATCCATAATCATCGCGAAAACGTGCAGATTGAGCAAAGGCAATCGGGTAGCCATCCATGTAGATGACCACCTTTCCGCCAGTACGAACTCCGGTATTCCAAAGTTTCGCAGTGGTCCTTAGTCCTTTTGGATCTGTAGTTTTTGGTCCCGCTACATCTGAGGTGGGATCAACTTTGTAGTCTGGTGCTGCCATTTCTTTTTGTCCTTTTTTTTGTTTTTTTAGAGTATGTGTGCGGTAATAAGGATGTAATTTGCCGGAATGCTCGGACTGATTGAAAAGTCTACATATACCGAATCACCTACTACACGAATATTAACATCTTTGTATGCAGGAAGTCCATTCGCTCCAGCAATCAATCCTGCATCTTGAGAGTATGAAAGCACCGTGTCAACATGTCTTCTGATTTCAGTAATCAGGGTTGAGCTAATTCTGCTTCCTGCAAATCCGGCAATGGAACTCCGAACTCGCTTCATCACAATATCTGCACAACGCATCGTGCTGATTTCGCGACGGACATAGCGCATGTCTCCCGTCCACGTGGTAAGTGATTGAGCAATAACGAATCCTCTTGATGGCTCATATTTTATTGCCAGAACACCACCGGAAATCAAATCATCAATATCCGAAGGCTTTGCAATCTTTTCCAAACCAATCAAATTCACACCCTTGAGCGTCAAAGGAGTGGCGGGGTCAACTTGCGAGTACAGCATGCCTGCAATGGTCGGAGCAAGATACATTGGAGCCCATGTCACAAGATTTCCGTCAATATCGTAGTCCTTGACTCCCGGCCACACAACAACCGCTCGCTTGTCGTTGAATGTCGCAGCAAGCGTTTTTGCTTGCAAAACACTTTGACCAGTAGGGCCGCCAAAAACAGCGAATCGCTCTTTCTTGCCCGTAGGTGATGCCATGTTTTTGCAATGTTCCAGAACGGCAGTTTGCAATAATACCTCATTGGTCATGGGGCAAATTATTTCAACTTGTTCCGAGTTTTCCAGTTCTTCGAGAGCGTTGGACCAATGCGCTGGAGTAACCGGATCTTCACTTCCACCAGAAAATCCGTAAACTCCATCATCTATTCTTGCTGCGTTTATTGCTGTAGCTCCAGTATAAAATCTTGCGACGCTAAAATGCGGCGAATAAAGATCACTTAGCAACGTTTGATAAAACGCAAACACATGTCCAGAAAGAATGGTATTTGAAAGATTGGCGGAAACAACTCCTGATGAAGTTGTGACGGTTGTTTCAGCAAGATTATCAAGATTTATTGAAAGAATTCCCGGATCAGTATTTCCCGGTGCAAGCGATGCCTTCCATCCTCTTCCCAACACTTGACTTGCATTAATCTTGTTTATTAGCGCACCAAGAGTAGGATATTGATTGAATGGAAGTGTTAACGTCGCACTGTCAATAACCACAGGAGCTGTCGTGTATGTAACGGTCGCTCCACCAACACCGGAATTTAATACTGGGGTGACTGTTCCTGCTGTTTGAGATTGAGTGGAATTGTTGTTTATCTCTCTAAAATCTGTAACCCTGCCCGTGGTAAATGTTATCAATTGTGCCCCTGCCACTGGCTTGACTGTATAATCTGCAGAAGTACTGCTTGCCGCTGAAGCGGTAACAGAAACTGCGTAATTAACTGATACACCAGTTATGGTTGTCGTTGCTCCCAATGTACTAAGTGGCGTGCATGTAGCATTTGTCAAAGTTGCGGTTCCAAAACTAGCCACATTAGTTGCAACGGTAAACTCGGTACCTGTCGTAACAGTTGCCACAATCCATGTTCCATTGTATGTAGAGGGTGTTACACCGGCTATAGTCACTCTTGATCCAACAACAAGTCCGTGTGCAGAAGAAGTGGTAACGGCGAAAGAATTTGTAGCTCCAGCTATGGCTGTAATAGTTTTTTGTGTCACAGTCAACTCGGTGGTCTTGTTAATGAATTCCGTGCTGGCTGTGGCATTGCTTGTGGATTGCGCGGCAGCTGCTCCGGATGGAGCGCTCAATCCCGTTAAAGAGTATGTCCACGGCCCATATGCAATGGAGAACGGCACTGCGGTCGTGATGGCATTTATCGAGTTAGGCTCCAGAATGAATGCCTTGGTTGCGTCAGAGCTAATAGCTCCAATGGTCACCGGATCGGTCTGTGCATTTATTGCACCCAGTGTTATTGATCCACCGATATGACTTGTCAAAAAAGTTGTTCCAACTGCGGTGATGACTCCATTGGGAGTAATGGTTATTGAACCAGTATACTGCGAGATATTTACTACGTACGAAGTTCCCGAACCAGAAACTATTCTTGTTCCTGCGGCAACACCAGTTCCGCTGATGAATACTCCCGGAACAAAATCAGTAGACGAAGATCCAAGCGTTAAGACTGTTCCAACAATAGTACTCGAAGCTACACCTGCAGCAGGTTTTGCAACAGTTGCGGTATATCCCGTCGTTATTGGAAGACTACCAGTTGCAGTAATTCCTGCAACCGTTGCCGTTTTTGTAAATGGATTTTGTGCAGGATTATAAAGAATTGTATATGATCCGGCTGAAGCCGAATTAATGTTCGTGGCGGGTACTGGTGTGCTTACAACAGGGTTTCCTGATGTCGCAGAAAGTGCCAATGTCCCACCGTTCGAGTTGGTAATTGCTACTTTTGCAATGATGCTTCTATAGTTTCTAGCAGCGACGGTATCTCCTGCCGAAAGTGTTTCTACAACTGTCGCGTCATCGTTGATATACTCTAGTTTTAGATAATCTTGACCAATATTATCTTGAATGTATGTGGATCCGTTGTCTCTGGTAAAAGTAATTTTCTTATTATTCAATTTTCCGCTGCTCGCAGCGCTAACCTTCAACGACCAGGAATTTCCATAATACCCATATTCATTGGCCGAAAGAGTAAATAAATTTACACCGTTTCCTTTTACTGTGGCTGTCGCTTGTGTTGCATTTCCGACACGCAATCCAATGATTCTTCGTGCTCCTGCAGAAAATGCCTTGAGCATTCCATAGACAAGAGGATTTGTCGGACTGGCATCTCCATAATACGCAAGTGCCGTATTGAAATTACTGAACGCAAGTGCCTTTGTTGTTTGACCGCGAACTGCTGTTCCCATGATAACCATTTCGGGATTTGTGCTGGGTTGTGCCGGAACTGATGCATTATTATCATCGATATATGATGCAACTCCGGGAGCGATTAATGTAACTCCATTAAATGCAACTGCCATGTTTTTCTCCTTTGAATATAGTTGTTTTTACTATTTTGCCATTTATGCTGGTGCATTACTCCAGCTTGTAAATTCCTGTTCCCAAAATGAAGGGGCACAATAATACCAATTGTTTCTTGTTGCAACAATTCTAAATGCAGCAAGCAATGGGCGAGAAAGATATTTTTGATCCGCAACCCACTCATCATACGAAACATGTTGAACAGGTGGTTCAGGAGGAGCAGGATCTTGTTCTTGTGGAGCATTTGCAACAGGATCGGGAACACTTCTTCCTCGCGTTAACATGAAAATGTGCTCTCTGTATGCAGCTTCTTCTTCTGCTCGAATTGCTTCTTGCTGCTCCAGTGTCAAGACAACTGGCTGTTCCTCAACAACTGGCTGTTCCTCAACAACTGGCTGTTCCTCAACAACTGGCTGTTCCTCAACAACTGGCTGTTCCTCAACAACTGGCTGTTCCTCAACAACTGGCTGTTCCTCAACAGTTTCTACCGAACCGGACGATACTCTTTTGGCCATTTCAATTCTCCTTATGTGTTTACGTTGCCAATTTCAATATTTGAGACAAATCCATATTTCCCAAAG
>Ga0214919_10006719_pt1 | contig 15714 bp, 13 predicted proteins | sample LL1503_MetaG_FD_177994 | JGI IMG/M metagenome (GOLD analysis project Ga0214919, IMG submission 177994) | Freshwater microbial communities from Lake Lanier, Atlanta, Georgia, United States - LL-1503 | ecosystem: Environmental > Aquatic > Freshwater > Lake | place: USA: Georgia | collected... | reverse complement strand
ATATCGACTTTAACTAATAAGTCCCCAGGTAGATAAGCTGCAAAATCAGATCGAATCATCCGATCAAATGAAGTTAAGTCACCTAATCCGAATTGATTATCGAAGGCTACTTCAGCTCTGACCGAGTAAAGATTGGGATTGAGAAGAGACATAAGTTCATGTGGTTGGGTGAGTGAAAGAATTGAGCTATATCTAGACGCAAGTGAGTTTTTAGAGGAAAGTTGAGAACCTACTCGATTGATCTTTCTAGAATTACCGAGTGACTGTCTGCCAGCAAACTTCAGACCTTTGCGAGCTAATCCCAAAAATGGATTGAGTTTTTGCATAACAGGTGTCGCTAAATAACGGTCGTATCCTCCAAATACTTCATCCCCACCATCGCCACCAAGTGCCACAATCAAATTTTCACGGGCGAATTTAGCTAATAAATATGTTGGAACAATCGAGGAATCGGCAAAAGGTTGATCTAAAACATGGGAGATTTTCTCAATAATCAATGCAGGGTCAGGGTTCAATATCTCCTCATGATGGTTAGTACCTAGATAGTTTGCTACCTGTTTAGCATGATGTGCTTCATTAAAAGCCTCACTACGGAAGCCAATTGAGTATGTCTGAACTTTCTCTTTCATCAACTTCGCCATGTATGCAGTCACAACCGTTGAGTCATACCCACCACTTAAGAATGAACCGAGTGTGCGTTCAGACATTAAGCGACGCGATACTGCTGCTTCAATTAGCTCTTTAGTAACTTCAAGAGCATCTTTATAAGGGATGTCAATTTTTGATTCAAAATCGGGAGCCCAATAGGTAGCCGTGGTGGTTTTGCCATCGCGCCAACTTGTCATACTTGCTGGTGGCACTTGATGTATCTCGTTGAAAGCTGAGTTTGGGGAGTTTATATATCCGTATTGCATCACCTCTGCAATCATCTCAGTCCGAAGTGATCTATCTGGACGAGGCAACATTAATGCGCGAACTTCTGATGCAAAGTAAAGAGTTCCGTCGTTTAATTGGGAGATCCAAAGAGGCTTCTTACCCATGCGATCACGGATGAGGTGAAGCGAGTTATCCCGTGAATCGTGGATTGCTATTGCAAACATTCCGTTGAGTTTGGTTATGAAATCTAGACCAAACTCAAGGTAGAGGTTAATTACAACCTCAGATTCACTTGAATCACGGCAATGGACCCCACGGCCTTCAAGTTCTGCCCGGAGTTCACGGTAGTTATAGATTTCACCATTCCAAACGATGTGAATTTGTTCTGCGGCATCTGTTGCTGGCTGCTTGCCTGCTGCAATTTCAACAATAGCTAAACGGCACATTCCTAGGCCAACTCCGTTATTTAAGTATGTTCCGGTGTCATCTGGTCCACGATGCTCAATAGATTTAAGCTGGGCATCGAGTAATTGTTGTTGGGGTGCACTCGGACCTATACCACCAGTAATTCCACACATACGGTGCTTGTTTAATCCACTGTCTTGGGACCGTTGGCCACGCTCTGACCAAACTCTTTAAGCCAACTTACAGTCTCTGAAAGTGCTTCTTCAAAGGGTCTTGGAGTAATGGCTGGAAAAAGTGATTTTAAGAGACCTGGTGCGTTTTGAGATTCTTTTACATCGCCCAAACGGTTCTCTTTGTAATTGACTTGCAAATCTGGAAAGTGTTTCTTGAGCATCTCAATAGTGTCGTTGAGGAAGATTCTGTTGCCATATGCAAGATTCATAGCACCTTCAGTGGTGATTTTCTCTTTCATGGCTGTCATCGCAATATCTAGGACAGTCTCAACGTATGTAAAATCTCGTGAGGCTGTGCCATCGCCATAGACATCAATTGGCTTACCTTGCATTGCAAGCCAGATCCATTTTGGGAGTACGGCAGCATATTCATGATCTGGACGTTGACGTGGTCCAAAGACATTAAAGAAGCGTAGAAGTGTTGTTGGCACGTTATAGGCCGCTGCATAAGCTTGCACATAACCTTCTGCAGATAGCTTACTGGCTGCATATGGCGTCATTGGGCCAAGCCACATTAATTCATCCTTGGGTAACTGCATGTTGCGACCATAAACAGATGAAGATGATGAAAACACAACATGTGCGCCAGTTGCACGGGCTACTTCTAAGACATTAAGAGTTCCGGTTGCATTTACTTCGTGAGTTGCGACTGGGTTCCTTATTGAGCGTGGGACAGAGCCACGAGCGGCTAAGTGGAAGACTGTTTCGCAATCTTTCAGAGCTGTAGCAAGTGACCTGGGATCCATAATTGAAATCTGGTGAAAAGTTGATTTATTTTGGTCAACATTAGAGAGAAGCCCTGTGCTTAAGTCGTCGATTACTACAACGTCATAGCCATCTGAATGTAAGCGCCTAGTTAAGTTAGAGCCAATAAAACCAGCTCCACCAGTGACGGCTATTTTAGTCATGCTGGTAATTCTAAGGGCTTATAGGTAGGTTTCATGAATCTCGACCACTTATCAGGGGATAATTGCACAACAAGAATCCCATTGGCACTAGCATTCTGAGTGTTAAAACCCCAGATTGTCAGGAGGTTCTATGAGTCAGTATGAAAAAGACCAGAATCTTGACCAGGAAGTCATCAATAGTTTTGGTCATGAATGGGCAGCTTTTGATTATTCTGAAGGTGAAAGTGATGAGGCGTTAGATAAGCAATTTCTGGCTTATTGTGCTCCCGTAGATCTTGATCAATTCAATACGGACTCAGCTGTTGCCGCGGACTTTGGAGCGGGCAGTGGGCGATGGACAGCACGACTTTTGCCATATTTTTCTTTGATTTATGCACTTGAACCGAGTGACGGAGCAATTAAAGTCCTAAAAAATAAGTTCAAAAATGAAACTCAAATTAGAATTTTACAAGAAACTGTCGGAGCCAACTCCATTCCCGATGGATCAATTGATTTAGCAATGTCGCTCGGAGTGCTACACCATATCCCTGATACTGGTGTAGCAATTAAAGATGTTGCTAGTAAAATCAAAAGTGGAGGAGTCTTTCTCTGCTATCTGTATTACACATTAGAGAATAAGCCTCTTTACTACCGTGGCTTGTTTTGGACCACAAGTTCACTACGTTGGGTTATCAGCCGACTTCCCTATGCAATGCGCAGATTGATTGCCCAAATCATCGCTGCTTTGATTTATCTTCCGATGGCTCGAATAGCAAAACTACTTGAAAATATAGGGAAGAACACTTCGAATTTTCCTCTGCACCACTATGCCGATATGCCCTTTGTGATGCTTCAAAATGACGCCCGGGATCGCTTTGGAACGCGCTTAGAACAAAGGTTTTCGAAGAAGGAAATTACAGAGATGCTTGTTAATGCAGGTTTTGATTTATCAACGCTTGAGTTTTCAAACATAGAGCCGTTCTGGACTTTCTCAGTCAAAAAGCTCTAACTAATCAACTATCAGAACACTACTTGGTGTCATCGAGTTCACCGCAGCCGTACCTGGCTACGCCTAAGTTCAACCGAGGATAGCCATACAACCTCAACCTCACTACCCAGGGGCGGCAGTAAGACCTCTCCAACCAAATCAATACTCTGCTTGTCAACTACTCTAATTTGAAATATACAGGCAATCACATAGACAATGCGCATCAGGTTCTGTGTATTAATCAAATACTTTCTCAAATCTATATTGCAGATATAGGATAGAAATCTTATCGATTCATACCAATCAATTGAACAACGACTGATCTAATACATTGGAACGATACTTTCACTTCACTTGAGTATGAAAATTTAAAGAACCCCTCTCCTGTCTAAACCATTTTCGTGAATTGCAAAAGAAAAAAACTATAAACAAACTCATTATAGGCATTTGAATTGGTACTCTGTAGCGGAAATCAGGCATCTGAAGTGCATGTATAATTGTCAATAACCCCAAACAAAAAAATAAAATTATTGCCTCGCGATAGAATATTTTTTGTCGTAATGCAATAAGGTAACCTAAAAAACTAAATACAGTAAAGGGAAGAAGTATAATAAGGCTGATTAAAACAAGGCTTAGGCCATACGAAGATGGGTTCAGAAATGGCCGCCAAAATATAGTGGATTTAATAAGAATGTTTTTCAGGTATTCTAATTTATTTTTATTTACATTATTTTGGTATTCGGTAAACCAGGCATTAGATTGCCTTGGAATATCAGTAACTGATTCTTTGAAAGAATACCTCTTTTTTACTTGATCTACTTCAGCAACAAATTGATTGTACTGAGCCGTGCTGAAGTTAGTAGAATTTTGAAACCTAAGGGGATAGTTTTTATAGATTGTTTCGGTTGATCCTAACCACAATTGAAAAGAAGTTGCGTTAGTTAATGGTATATAGTCTCCTGTTACTCGCTTATTCTCATCACCCCAAAAATTGATACTAACCGCTATCAATAGAATAGGAATTATAATTTTTTTCGGATTAATCTCTAAAAACAAATAATAGATAATTACTGAAATAGTTGATATGAATAGAAACTCAGGACGAATCGCTATCAAAGCAATATTAATAAGTCCAAGAAATAGTCCCTTAGCTCTAAAGTCTTTGCTTGTTAGAAGAACTATAAAAAGGACAAACAATGTTGTGGTCACGCTCTCTGTAGAAACCTCTAGCGACTGCAAAAAAACAAAAGGGTTCAACGTGGATAACACTAAAGCGGCAATAGCACATTTTTGAGAGAGATTTTTTCTAGCAAGCAGATAAATACCAAGACCCATGATGCCTATACAAATAGAATTAAAAAGTTTTAATGTGACTATTGATTCATATGAAGATATTTTCCAAAGTGTCGAAACAAGAAATGGGTATCCAGGCGCTCTGAAGAATGGCCACCCCTCTAATATTCTAGGATATTCTTCTCCATTGAAGATAGCCCTAGCTGACAAAAGATATTGTTGCGAATCCCCAAATTTGGGGTCATTGATGCCCGTCCTAAATTGAAAATAGATATTTATGATTACTAATATAAGTGTGGCTAGCATCGGTTGAATACTTCGTCTGTACATATCATTTAGGATAGGGTAAACAGTAGATTTTTAAACACATATCTTTGAAAGTCTCGAAAAGTCCTGCTTCTGCATGACCCACCCGATAAGATTCTTATATTAGTTTCACCAAAAGGGGGTAAATTGAAGACTTTAACAGTGCTTTTGCCTTGCTTAAATGAAGCAGAGACTATAGTTGTTTGCATTGAAAAAGCTAAGCAATCTCTCTTAGATCTGAAGTTAAGTGGTGAAATTTTAGTTGCCGATAATGGCTCTACTGACGGTAGTCAAGCCCTCGCGCTTTTGCATGGAGCTAGGGTGATTGATGTAACTCAGCGAGGTTATGGCGCTGCACTTCGAGCAGGAATTTTGTCAGCAAAGTCTGACTATATAGTGATGGGTGATGCTGATGATTCATATGCCCTTGATGATTTAGGGCGCTTTATAGGTGCCTTGGATAAGGGCTCAGAACTTGTAATGGGAAATCGATTTCTCGGTGGAATAAGTCCAGGAGCGATGCCTTTTCTTCATCAATATCTTGGTAATCCTGTTTTGAGTTGGTTGGCAAGACTTTTGTTTAAAATTCAAATAGGTGATTTCCACTGTGGTTTGCGCGCATTCAGAACTGCTTCAATTCGATCATTAAATTTAAAGTCGAATGGTATGGAATTCGCGAGTGAGATGGTTGTCAAAGCGTCACTAAATGGCTTGAGCATTACGGAAGTCCCCACGACATTACAGCCCGATGGCAGAACCCGTGCTCCACACCTGCGCACTTGGCGCGATGGCTGGCGCCACCTGATTTTTCTCCTCTCCGCCAGTCCTCGTTGGCTTTTCTTGTACCCTGGAGTCGTTTTGGCTAGTTTTGGTCTAATCGGAGGCTTTCTCACTGGAAGAGGGCCTATAAATATCGCTGGTTGGCAATTAGATATAAATTCATACCTAATTTTTATTGGTTTAACACTAGTTGGTATCCAAACTATATTCTTTGGAATTCTTGCCCGAATCTTCTCTCTAAATTTTGGAATACTACCCTCAACTAAATCTGTGACAAAATTCGAAAAAATTTTTACTTTAGAAAGAGGGATATTGCTTGGCTTGAGTACTTTGTTTGTTTCATTTATTAGTGCATTCGTATTGTTTGGTCACTGGAATGGAAGCAACTTGATTGGATTAGACAGAGATGCAGCTTTGCGAATATCTGGTTTAATAGTTTTATCTTCAAGTGTTGGAATTCAAACTCTGTTTGCATCATTCTTTGCATCGATTTTACAAACTAAGTAAACATGAAAATCGCAATCATTGGCACTGGTCCGAGTGGGTGGGCTGCGGGAATGCAACTATTAAGACTCGGCTTCGAAATTACTTTGATCGACTCCGCTCTGGTTGAGGATGATGATCATAATAATTCGAAAAAGCCAATAACTTCGAGCTTAACTAAAAAGCTGTACTTTGGATCTGATTTACCTTACCGAAAATTCCCTTTTGGTCCCGACTTGACTGCAATTGGCGTAGATCCAATTTCCTCCTTTACGAGTGGAGGACTAAGCCTAGTTTGGGGAGCTACTATGTTGCCATACTGTAAGGCCGATACCATCGATTGGCCATTTGATATTTCTGTATTGAATGGGAAATTCAGGGAGATTTCCGAACTCCTGCCAATTGCTGGAAATACTGACCAATTAGATGAAATTTACGGCAACTTCGTCTCTAGGCGAGGGATATTCCCCTCTCGCCGTATGCTTCAACTCTTAGAGAGGGCTAATAAAAATAAAATCAAGGGGTCGCTAGTTGGTCTTTCCAGACTTGCCGTTGAAACAGGAACTATGCAAAAACCTGGATGTTCTTATTGTAATCAATGCATCAGTGGTTGTCCTAGCAATATGATTTGGAACTCTAAAGGAATGACAGGACATGGAAATCATGTGAAAATGCGTGTAATGAAGTTGACCGAGGTAGAAAATCACGTATACGTAGATGGGCTAGGAATAAATGGTGAGACCATATCTACTCTTTGTTTCGATAAAGTATTCCTTGGGACCGGGTCGGTTGAAAGTTTCAGAATATTAGCGAACTCAGGAATAGTTAGCGATTCAGCAATACTTCAGGATAGCTCAACATTCTTTTTGCCACTTTTCGCACTTCCAAAAATTGGTACCTCAGAAGGAAACTCCTTTGGACTTTCACAATGCTTTATTCGCATAGATGGAGATACTGGCAAGTCTGGTACACAATTTCAGCTGTATGAATATTCTGATGACTTAATTTTGCGTGCAAGAAAAGCGCTCCCTTTTGGAAACTTCATTCCAACTGGATTACTAAAGTGCCTTCTCTCTAAACTTGTTGTAGCTATTGGATATTTGAGCAGCCAAGAATCACCTTCAATTCATATGCAACTCGCAGAAGACGGGTCAGTTGAGCTTAGAAGAAATAGATTCGGCACCAGCTTGAAAGGTCGTAAAAAATCAATAAAAAGTGCAATTCTTAATCTGGGGAATGTGACAAAGCAACACGGTTTAATCCCTCTTAGATTCTTAAGTCAAATTGCAACACCAGGTGAAGGTGTGCACTTTGGATCCTGGTTACCCATGGGTAAAAATTGCGACACATTGGGACGTCCTAATGGTTTTAAAAATATTCATGTTATTGATTCTTCAATCTTGCCCAGTATCGCAGCTGGGCCAATTACCTTTACTGTTATGGCAAATGCGATGCGCATCGCAGAAGAATCTGTAAAATGAAAATTGCAATAACTGGTAGCACTTCTGAAATAGGAAAGTTGTTAACTGAAAAACTAAAAGCTATTGGCCATATAACCGTGCCGCTTGGGGGAAGAAATTCAACATTATGGAGTCTTGGGGAGAGGTTCCCTCAAGATTTAGATGTTGATGTTCTGATACATCTAGCACATGATAGGTCATATTCTATTTCAGACAATATTTCCGCCGCGGCGAAACTTTGTGCCTCATTCGAAGGAAAAAAAATCTTTTTATCTTCTTTCTCTGCACACTCAAATTCTCAGTCAAGGTATGGTAAATCAAAATATGAAATTGAAAAAATTTTCTCTAGTTTTCATGGGTCCTCTTTAAGAGCCGGTATAGTCTACGGCGGTAATAGTGGTGGCATCTTTTTGCAGCTAGAGAATCTATTAAGAAGTTCAATTCTGATACCAATGCCTTACAGAGGGTTTCCCTTGTTATTTACAACTCATATTGAGGACCTAATTGCTGAAATTGTAATTATGATGGGTGAGGTAGATTCCAGTACAGTTTTTGCTGCGAATACACACCCAATAAGTTTGAGAGAACTACTCCTACAAATAAGCACTACCGTAAGAGCTAAGCAATACTTTATTCCTTTACCAAGACAGCCCTTTGATACTATTTTACGTTTAACTAATCGGATAATACATAATTTTCAATTGACCGATAGTCTACTCTCTCTCTCTAATCATCCAAGCTATGAAGAACTCTCAAAACTTCAATTACCTAAAACTATATTTAGACCCTTTAAAATATAGAATAACATATTGAATCTTCTTGACTCATGTAATGAAACCGAAATTATGGCCTAGAATTTTTCATTGTATAAAACAACTCTATTCCTGTGTACGAACCGAGATCCATATAGTTTCCTGAAACTACAAAAGTTTCAATTTGAAATTGAGACTTCTGCCAAATATTCAAAAGCTCGGTGAAATTAGAGAACTCCGACTGTATCGGAACACCTTTTATTGCTAACCCGCCCCACATGAAAGGGTAGCTGCAGTCACCAATCTTATCTTTTGCGTCTAGAAACTCACCAGATTGACCCAAATCTATTTGCCCCACTTTCCCTCGCAGCTGCTCTGTACACGGCCATAGGGCAAGCCCCACATTACCTTTAGTTGTTGATAAACTTTCGTAAAATGAACTCGTGAACTCTGCAATAAATGTGTCTGGCATTCCAATAATGAAAAGGTCATCTAAATTTCCACCCCTTAACTTCGAAACTGCATCTGGCATAGTTGATGGTGGAATTTCGAGAACACTCACTTTACTTGGTAAGTTCAACTCATTCACAATTGGCATCCACTCTGAGCGCGTAGAAATACGAATTTCATCACATACATCATCCAAGAGCCTGCAATGCCACTCCAACAAAGTCTCATCTTCATTGACAGGTAAACAGAACTTGGGGATACCTTTCAACCTCGTAGCTCTTCCAGATGCAGGAAGTAATCCAATTTTTTTCATGTGTCACTTTCTTATTTAGATTCATTCAAAGCCCTAGATGCTAGAGTTTATCATGGCCATAAAGAACTTTCGTTTTACTTCAGAATTTTTAGTTTTCGTGGTGAGAGTATTGATCTCAATTCTACGAAGAATTCGTATTCTTCAAAATGGTTCACAGAAAAAAAGGATTGATAAATCACAAGGAATAACTAGTGTCAAAGGCCATGAAAATATTGAAGACCTGGCTATTGTGATATCGACTTTTCAGGATAGATTCTTCACCTATTGCTTACCTTTAGTACAACAGATTAGAAGTGTTTCAAAAGTGCCAATTTTCCTTGTGGTGAATGGAAAATTTGTCGAAGAAGACAAACCAAATGAATATTCTGATTTCCTGCGTGAGGTTTGTTCCTATACGAGAGTTTTTCCAATTTGTTTTAATTCGCTAAACGGTTGGGCGAGTTTGTTAAATGCAGGAATTAGACACTCAGATGCTCGAAATCTCTTAATAATGAATGATGACATTTTGATTGATAGTGGACTCTTTAATGACGATATGAGATTTGCGCTTGCCCATGTTAGCAATGAAAATCTCATAACCATCAATAATTCTTGGAGTCATTTTATCATCACGCGGCAATGTATTCGAGATGTTGGATTTTTTGATGAAAGATACCTTGGAATTGGCGAAGAAGATGGTGACTATTTCAGAAGATACTCAAGTCACTATAAAAAATTTCCAATGAATGAAAATCTGGCATGCTTTGTGAGTATCAATGACCCTAGTTCCGATAATAATCTCTCCAAGGGAATTGGCAAATATTCTCTTTTTAACACGTGCTTGAGAAGATTAATGTACCCAAATGTTGTGGACGGACAAATTGCACAAGAGATTTCTTTGATATCGAAGAAGATTGGGGATGTTGACCCTTATCCAATTTTCAAGTATCGAGAACGATTTTACAGTTTACTTGAAGAAAAAGATCCTGATGTAATAATGCTTAAGTTACGCGATTATTTTTAATGTTGTCATGAGTTTCAATTTTTAGCCCTCAAATTTAAATGGTTTTCCTCGCCCCACTTCACGTAATCTTTAAGTCCTTGTTGCAAAGTTGACAATGGGCCCCAACCTCTAGCAAAAATTTCTGATTTAGGGTCGACAAAAATAGTGCGCTCATGGCTTCGATTTTGTTCTTCGAAGTGAATATCACTCCAATCAACATCCATAATATTTGCAAGAACTCTTAACAACTCCTCAACACTCATTGGGATTCCTGAGCCTATATCAATTTCATTTGTAGTATCGGACCCCAAGACAAATTTTATTGCCTCTGCCGTGTCTTGAACAGTCAGGAAGTCAAGAGTATGACTTGGATAATTGACTAAGGCTGTGCCATTGTCCATTAAAGATTTAATTACACTTGGTATCAGCCGTTTGTGATTTTCAAATGGACCGTAGGGTTGGAAAAGCCGCAACCACATTGAATTTTTTCCAAATTCCTGTGCACGTTTTTTAACCGCAATACTGGTCTGAATTTTGGTTTCAGAATATAGGTCTTGTGGGTTGAGCGGGGTAACCCCAGACATACATGCTCCTGGGGAGAATCCGTACTCACTCATAGAGCCTATACCTACAAATTTTTCAACTGAATTTGAAAAGCATGCAATGGCAAACTCTTCTATAGCCTTAGAATATGCAAGGTTTGTAGTCTTGTTCCAGTACTCTCGATACTCTGTCTCCCATGCCGTACAAATTACAGTTTTAGGCTGAATATTCTTTAGAACTTCATTCCAATTAGTTGAGTCAAACAGATCTAATTTAATCAGCCCCAAATGACTTTCTCGTTCCTTTGTACTCCTGGAAGTTCCATTGATTATGCGTGAGTCTCGCAAACTACTGATGAGAGCAGATCCGATAAAGCCACTTCCCCCAATTACAAGTGTGGATTCATTCATAAACACTCGGATTTCAAGGGCTTTATACGCTTTCGCCAGGAAATAAATCGATGTGCTTGTGATATTGCCAGCCAATATGCGATTAGGCCAAAGTAACGGGTACTTAAAGAGTCGCTAGCACTTTGTGGAGAAACTCTTAAGAATATTTTTTTTAATGACGCCTGTACCCCCATTTCCCTTTTGACTATCAGCTGCAACTCCACATTCCTCAAGTGCATTGACCCCTGCTGTGTCAAAACATCTACAGAATAAGCCTCTATGGCCTGAATTATGGAAGAAGCGTTACTGTCTTCAAAGGGAAAGCATGCCCCCACCCTACAGCCCATTTCGCAAGCATGGGATCCTTCAAGAGCTATTATCGGAACGCCCAATCCAAGCGCATCCATTGCCTTCCCTGATCCCGCTTCAGTATGGGAGATATCGGTATATGGAATCAAAGCTACACTTGCAGAATTAATCAGTGCTTCGTAATCCAATTTATCTAGAAATCCTGTAATCAACTGAATTTTTTTTGTTAAATTCGCCGGTATTGAAGACGCTAGACTTTCATAAGTCGATTTTTCTTTACAATGTATTACTAAATCCCATACATCAATGAGATCACTTAAAATAAAGGTATCAACAAAAGATTGCATTAGCGCAAATTCATTTTTTGAGATAAAAACTATAATTTGTCTTTCAATATTTTCTTTATTACTGGGTTGTAGTTGGGCCAATGAAGTGATTGATGGCAATGGAAACTCGTAGATTTGCATTCGTAGCATGCTTGACAACTTGGAAGAATTCTCTCTTGAATTTCCAAATAAAACAAATCTTCCTTCAAATGAATTAATTGCATGTTTAAAAATGCTTCTAAAGAAATTCTTAATGAAATTCCCTGGTGAAAAGATACGTGCCCAAAAACCAGAATCTAGTAGATTGATTGCTATTTGCAAATTTCTAAACTTTTTAGAAACAATTATTAACGCTACAATAAGAGAGAAACTGCTCTCAAAACTAAATAGAATGACTGGTCTATGCCTATCAATTTGGCCAATTATGGACGAAATTCTACGTGCAAGCATCAAGGGATTTGCATGACCTGCATCGTTTCCCCACTGTGCTTTAGTAGGGATCTCTTTCCAGGTGGGCTTTCTGCTAGAAAAATCTGAATTGTCTAAAATTGGTGTAATCACAAAATGATCTAAACCTAATTGCTCAAGGGCTTGCTCATATGCAAGTGTGTACCAATAGAAGTGACCAGTTTTCACAAAGGAAAATCTTGGGGAAAGAAGACAATAAAAAGGTTCTTGGGAGATGCCATTCTGTAAAGTCACTTTATTATTTTGTCCCAATGATTAATCATTTCGTCTAAGAGTGATTCGAAGTTGTATTTAGGTTTCCAACCTAATTTTTCCCGGATTGCTTTTGAGTCTCCACGAAGATATTTTAGCTCTTCAGGTCTCATGTATTTTGGATTTTGAACGACGTACTCTTCGTAAGACAAACCAACTTTAGTAAAAACATATTCACAAAGTTGTCTAACCGAGTGAGTTTCACCCGTGGCCACTACGAAGTCTTCTGGCTCATCTGCGTTAATAATCAAATGCATTGCTCGCACGTAGTCATACGAGTGCCCCCAATCACGGAAAGAATCTAGATTGCCCATTTCTAAATTTGTTTCCTGTTTTTTCTTTATTTGAATTGCTGTTTTCACAACCTTGTTTGTTACAAAATTCGAACCTCTTCTTGGCGACTCGTGATTGAACAAAATTCCGTTTGTAGCATGCAGTTTATGGCCCATTCTGTAATGTCTCGTGATGTGATAAGCGTAAAGTTTCGAGCAACCATAAGGACTCAAAGGTGTCATAGGTGTAGTTTCTCGCTGAAAACCATCAAGATCCACACTGGAACCAAACATCTCCGATGAAGATGCTTGGTAATACCTCGCATTAGGGCACACATCCTTATAGGCTTCCAAAAGATTTAAGGCACCTACAGCATTAACTTGAGTTGTAAATTGAGGTAGGTCTGAGCTAATTCTTACATGAGATTGAGCGGCTAAATTATAGATTTCATCGGGCTTGAATCTTTTCAATGCATACGTTAAGGATGATTGATCTAACAAGTCTCCATATGTCACCTCGATGTCACTGAGATGTGAGAGTCGGTAATCTTGGTTTTCAGCTACAGAATTGCGGCGAACAATTCCAGTTACTCGATATCCAAGTGACAAAAGATACTCACTCAAGTAACTCCCATCCTGGCCCGCAATTCCTGTGATGAATGCAGTTTTAGACATTAGCTACCTCCGCCTATACAGATTCTCCTTTTCATACGACAATCCTACCCATTGATAAAAACTAATTCGCTGTTTAACTCCAAAAGCTTAGCTTTGAGCGGTGCCGCTAGATTCCACGCTAAAATCACGCCTAATCCTGGACCAATATTCATTACCTTTTCATCCTCATAAATAGGAATCTGAGTCACGGGCGTGAGTTTCCCTACTTTATATTGTGATGAATCTAGAAGAAATGCCATATTCATTGAACTAAAGCCATAATATGTCAAAAAGGTATTCGCTTTCGCTGCTGCCCCAATTCCAAACACTGTATAGTCCATGCGCATAGAACCTATGAGTGCAAGTAATTCAGTTTTGCGAATCTCGATTTCGCTCATATAGTTTGTATAAGTTTCAATCTCTTTTAGTCTATATTTCGATTCTTTTTGGAGTAGGTTAACAAGATTAGTTGAGGCCTTAATTCCAGCATGACCTGCATATACACGTATTGAGCCTCCATGATAATCAACAATTTCAACATCAATAATTGATAAACCCGCTGCATGAAGTAAATTCAATGATGACTCGATGGTCAAATACGTAACATGTTCATGATAGATTTGGTCAAATCGCAAAGATCTAATTGTACTTAGCCAATATGGAACTTCGAAAACAAGCATTCCATCTTTTTTTAGAAATTTTCCGACATTCTTTAGAAACTCAATTGGTGAATTTGAGTGATTTAAAACATTGTTAGCAAATATAAAGTCAAATTCTGAATAGTACTTTCTTATTTCGTCTTCCAAATTTTTTGTTTCACCAAAAATGCCGTCAAGACTGAGAATTCCCTTCGCATTAGCTAGTTCAACCATAAATGGAGATGCGTCGACTCCTAAAACATGAGGTGTATAGTCCTTCTTTGCCTCACCCAATAAATAGCCATCATTAGAGCCAATTTCCAAAATAATACTTTCCTTTAATTGTTTTCGTATGTTTATCTCTCTTAGAAAATTTCTCCAATGATTCTGCGAAGTTAAGGAATTCGAAGAAGTATAGGAATAGTCGACTAAGCCGTACCTATCCCTTGAATTTGTTAAGTTCTCCGCTTGTACGAGTCCTGATTTCGTATCTAGTCGACAAATCAAAGGAAAAGCGAAGGAAGCAAGGGCTTTCTGATCTGGCCGGAAAAACGAATCAGCAAATCCGTGGTTTCCTAAATCCACAATTTTGGTTGTTGGTGCACCCGAAATCAATGACTCAGTATTAGATCGGTACTCTATCAAATTCTTCTCCTTGATACGGCCCATTTTTAACTTCGACGATTGTAAAGTTGGAACTGAGAGCTTTTAGAGAGTGACCTCCCCTTAAAAGTAAAGCGACAGAGCCTCGAGATAACTTAACTTCGATTAACTTAGTGCCATCTAAATCGAAAAACGTCGCTATCCCTCTCCCTTTTTGCACAATCCAAGTTTCTTGAGTCCCAGAAGTTTCTCTTTGAACTGGTAGATGCATATGAGATTTAACCATCTTGCTTTTCTTTATCCGAACTATAGAAGTTTGTAAAATCTCGGTCCACGCAGAAAAATCTAGACGGCCACTTACCTTCCCAGAAATATACAAATATGCAATATCTGATTCTGGCGACACTTTAGATAATACTCTCATTGTTTTGAGCCTATTTCTCATCAAATAAGTATACAGGGCTTACTACCATTATTTGGATTTTCAACCGCAATAATTAATGAATTGATTCCTTTACTAACACTCTATAGCTAACTTCTTTACGAATTGGTTTGTGAGCCGACTGCGTTAATTAATCAACTTTCACAACACCACTTGGCGTCATCAAATGCACAGCCACAATCCCTGACTCGCCCTCAGTATCAGCTGGGCTCAACCACAGAACCTCAACATCACTGCCAAGAGCAGTTGCTAGATCATTTCCTAGCCAGTCTGTGATTCTCTTTTCATCTCCTGCGATTTCAACTTTAACAATCTTTGCGATTGCTTTGCCATCTGTGGATGGGTGATCAAGTGATTTCCATTCAATAAAGAAGGGAAGTTGCTTATCTTCTAGTGTTCCTAGAACACCAATCTGCTTCCAAGAAAGATCGTGGCCGTCTGGCTTTGTGCGATGGCCATCTACAGCTTGTCTTCCTAAGCGTGCTTCAACCTTTGAGACATCATCAACAGCGACAACCCATGTGAGCCATCCGCCACCTTCTGCAGCACGCTTTGATACAGCTTTACCAAAAGGTGAAGCATCTGATGCTGGGTGATCTAGTGGACATAC
>Ga0214919_10006717_pt1 | contig 15719 bp, 13 predicted proteins | sample LL1503_MetaG_FD_177994 | JGI IMG/M metagenome (GOLD analysis project Ga0214919, IMG submission 177994) | Freshwater microbial communities from Lake Lanier, Atlanta, Georgia, United States - LL-1503 | ecosystem: Environmental > Aquatic > Freshwater > Lake | place: USA: Georgia | collected... | reverse complement strand
GTAATCTCCTGTTGCTATTTCCAGCTGTACTTTTGTTGGGTAGGTTTGGGCGCTCATAGTGATAGTGAGTTGCGGTAAACCTCCTGGCCTCGCTTGCGCCGTACAACTAGTAGTAGGTAAGTCGCTTGAACATTCATTTGCTACGCCGCCGCCCGATTCCACAGGAATCCCACATTCCACGCGCAGTGTTACACCAGCGGCAGTTATTTGTTCAGCAGTGGTTGCAACAACGGCCTCAGCACCTAGTGCAGTAATAGTTGCTTTCTTAATACAACCAATTTGGATAGCAGAGGTACAAAAGCCCCAGACCCCTATTGGTGGGTGAAGGTTCATGGCATGTGAGGTACTGCTGGTAGTGATGAAACTCGGCAATAAAAGGCAAAAAAGTAGGAGTCTTTTCATCTTCATACCCTAAAACAGAAGTTCCAAAAAGTGAGAATAAGCATTGTTACGAAGTCAATACGGAGGGTATAAGGCGCCATTTCGTTGGAAAGAAACGTTTTGGAGAAATTTATGAACAATAAATCGGAAAGGTTAGAAAGTACAATGACGGAATGAAAGTCGTTCTTTTAGCCGGTGGTCTTGGCACTCGAATGCGAGAGGAAACTGAGTACAAGCCAAAGCCAATGGTGGAAGTGGGCGGTAAACCAGTCTTATGGCATTTGATGAAATCATTTGCTTCGTACGACCTCACTGACTTTATTGTATGTACTGGTTATCGCGGAGATGTTATTAAGGACTATTTTCTAAATTACAACGCTCGAGTGAATGACTTCACTGCACATCTTGGGCGATCAAGCCACATTGAAGTTCATGGACAGCACGCAGAAACTGATTGGAAAGTGACAGTGGCAGACACTGGAGCAACAACCATGACTGGTGGTCGTGTGAAGCGTGTTGGTCAATACTTGGATGGTCAATTCATGGTTACTTATGGTGATGGCCTAGCGGATGTTGATTTGAATGCACTCATGGCATTTCATGAATCTCATGGGAAATTAGCAACTGTGACAACCGTTCGACCTTTGTCACGGTTTGGTGTGATGGATCTTGACAAAAATGGTCAGGTTCAGCAATTTCGTGAAAAACCACAAACCGACGATTATGTCAATGCAGGGTTTTTTGTATTTGAACCTGAAGTACTGAATTACCTAGATGAAGAGTGTGTTTTAGAACAAGCACCGTTGGAACGGCTTGCTGCCGAAGGACAACTCATGGCTTATCGACATGAAGGATTTTGGCAACCAATGGACACTTACCGTGAATACACGATGTTGAATGAAATGTGGGATAGCAATAAGGCTCCCTGGAAAGTGTGGTAACCGTGGATTCTCAAGGATCAACACAGTATTGGAGCAATAAAAGGGTTCTTGTTACTGGCGCTTCCGGCATGGTGGGGTCATGGTTGACCAGATGGTTAGCTGAGAGCGGGGCATATACCGTCGCATTCATTGCCGATACAGATCCCCAAAGCGAACTCATTCGAAGTGGAACTATCAATAAGGTCAACGTCGCTAATGGACGACTTGAAAATTATGACGATATTGAACGCGCAATAAATAACCATGAAGTTGACTCCATCTTTCATCTTGGAGCACAACCAATTGTTGGTGCTGCAGACCGAGCACCGAGACACACATTTGAATCAAACATTCAAGGAACGTGGAATTTACTAGATGCTTGTCGAGTGCTAGACCCATTAGTGAAACGAGTTGTTGTCGCTTCTAGTGATAAAGCGTATGGAACCCAAAAAATTCTTCCGTACACGGAAGATATGTCAATGAATGGCGATCATCCTTATGAGGTTTCTAAAAGTTGTACAGATCTTATTTCGACAACATATGCACGAACATACGGCACTCCCGTAACAATCGCACGGTGCGGAAATATCTACGGTGGCGGAGATCTCAATTGGAATCGAATAGTTCCTGGCACATTTCGGTCCTTGCTAAGGGGCGAACAACCAGTCTTACGGAGCGATGGCACCTTCATAAGAGACTATTTGCATGTAGATGACATTGTGTCTGCGTATCTTCTACTGGGGGAAAAAACAGATAACCCAGAGTTTGCTGGACAAGGATTTAACTTCAGTGATGAATCACCACTGTCAGTGATTCAAATTTACGACGCTATTTGTATCGCTGCTGGCAAAGCAGGAACTAAACCACACATCCTTAACACGGCTTCAAGCGAAATTAAGGATCAATACCTTGACTCCTCTAAAGCACACAAAGTTTTGGGTTGGAATGCTTCAATAAAATTGGCTGATGGATTAAAAAAATCTTTTGAGTGGTATTCAGCACTGGAACTAAGAACTAAATAATTGAAGTCAAAAACAAGGCAAGGGAATACATGATTGAAAAATCAGATTTAAAAATTATTGACCGAGTGTGTCCCGTCTGTGGATCATCTTCTGACAAAGCTCAAACAGCAGTGACTGCACACGCAGAGCCAACTTTGGATAACCTCCAAAACATTCTTGATAAATGGGAGGGATTCCATTCCAAAACTTGTTACTTCACTTACTTTAGGTGCACTAATTGTGGAGTTTTGTACAACAATAAATATTTTGATGACGATTCGATAAATCTGCTTTATTCGGCGATTGATGACAATACGTCGGGGGCACCCTTAGAAACTCATGATCAGACTCAAAAGGAATATGCCCGTATCTTGGTGAAGGCGGGCCTCCAAGAAGGGCCATTAATTGAAATCGGGCCAGACCTTGGACTAGTGGCAAAGGCAATTACCGACAGTTCCAAAGTAACGGAATTGTTTTTTGTCGAAAAAAACATTCTCAGTCATACAAGCCTGCAGAATATTTCGAGGGTTATACCGACGCAAATTGTTACCGACCTGGAATTGCTTGAACAAGATGTCATGGGAACAGCGGCAGTGTTGGTCCATGTTTTGGATCACGTACTTCTTCCGAAAGCCACTCTCGAACTTCTCCACAGCCACCTCAAAAGCGATGCAAGAATCCTCATCGTCGTTCATAATGAGGGATCATTTTTAAGAAAGTTTATGCGTGGTTTGTGGCCACCATTCCGGTTACAGCACCCGCATCTGTTCAGTCCAAAAAGTTTGAAATTCCTACTAGAAAACAGCGGATACACAAACATTTCGGTTAAAAAATCAGTTAACTATATGCCGCTAAGGCATGCGTATTTATTAGCTGCACAGAGTCTTGGGCTTCCAAAAAATCTAGCCAAATTACTTCCGAAAGTGAACCTTCCTTTGAAGCTTGGAAACATTGTGGCAACTGCTCAAGTAGTTGGGTAACGAGTCAGTAAAGCAAGAATGACAATAGAAACGAAATATTTAAAAGATGATTTGGATGAAGTAGTCAGCCTTGCTTACACAGATTTGAAAACTTTGGAAGGGTCAAGGCTGCTCATCACCGGTGGCACCGGATTCGTTGGCAAGTGGTTACTTTACTCATTGCTCAATTTTCATCTCCAGACACATGTCAAATTTGAGATTATTGTAATTTCGAGGAACCCAAAAAAATTTATTGAAGAGAATCCTTCACTAGATAATAAATTATTCAGATATATTAGAAGCAGCATTGAGGATGTTCAGGCTGTTCAGAAACAAATTGGGTTATTTGATTATCTCATTCATGCAGCGACGGAGGCTGGAGTTAATCCGGTAGATATCAATCTGAAAGACGTACTAAACACAGTCGTTGATGGAACATACGCAATACATGAACTTGCAGGAACATCTGGGTGTAAACGTTCTTTAAACATATCCACAGGTGCTGTGTATGGCCCCCAGCCGAGTGACATGGCACGCTTAAACGAAGACTACTTGGGAGGACCTAATCCGTTAGATGTTCAGACCTCGTATCATCACACGAAACGATTGGCTGAGTTCATTGCAATTGATCGCGCGAAGCTTCATTCATTTGACGTCGTAACAGCAAGGTTATTTGCATTCATAGGACCGTATTTGCCGATTGATTCCTATTTTGCCGCGGGAAATTTTATTCGAGACGCAATAATTAGGAAGCCAATAACGATAAATGGAGATGGGAAACCAATTCGTTCCTATCAATATCCCGTGGATCTTGTCACTTGGTTAGTCGGAATATTGGCGCGTGGTGCTAATGGTGAGGCTTATAACGTTGGTTCAAGTCAAGACACTTCATTGTCAGATCTGGCAGATCGCATTACAAATCTTTCTGACAACAATGATGCCGTTGTTGTTTTGGGCAAAAGTTCTACTAATTTGGCAGGACTTCGTTACGTCCCTGATATTTCTAAGGCGGAATTACAGTTGCAATTGAAGAATTCTGTACCACTAGATGACGCAATCATACGAACCATTAAATGGTATCGCAGCGTAGGCGTTTCTCTATAAGCACCTTTTTATTGATGAAATAATTGAGTCAACAGATAGTCCTCGTTGCAATCTGATGTAATCTGCCGATCCAACTGCGGTCAATGGAGTTTCATTCAGAAATACACTCTTAATTTGTAGGTCTATATCGTTATCCGAGCAAGCCTCTAAAATTGCGGAACCAAATCCACCGGACCGCACGTGTTCTTCCACTGTTAAAACAAAAGGCGCATCTGAAAGAATTTCTCGTAGTGAATCAATAGCAATTGGTTTGATGAACGGGAAAGACCAGACGGATATTTCAATACCCAGATCACGTGAAGCAATACTGGCTGCTTCATTGGCAATATTTAGAACATTTCCTGTTGCAAAGATGACCCCTTGATCTCCGGGGCGTACTTTAATTGGCTTTCCAACGGACAATTCTGGTGTTGAGCTATGGACAGCAGGCTCTCCATTTTTTCCCAAACGGAGATAACCAGGACCATTGCGATTGACGAAGAAATTTGTGAGGGCAATTGTTTCCATTGGGTCAGCGGGCGAGCCAATAACCATATTTGGGAGCGGTCGCATAATGGCTAAGTCTTCAACAGCGTGATGTGTATAGCCGAGCGAACCGTACGAAACTCCAGCCCCAACTGAAACAATTGTTACTGGAAGATTGTGGTAACAAACATCATTGCGAATTTGTTCCAGGCACCGCATAGTCGGGAAATTCGCAATGGAATAAACAAAGCAACGGAATCCCTCTGAGGCAAGTCCTGCAGCGACGCCCACCATTGATTGCTCGGCAATACCTACATTGAGAAATTGATTTGGGAGTTCATCAGCAAATCGCTCAACAACGCTGTATCCCAAATCCCCCGTGATAAATATGATCTTTGGGTCATTACTCGCGCGCTCAAACAAGATGTTCATAAAAGTATTACGCATACTTCGCACTCCGAATCTCATGAATCGCAGCATCACGCTCTTCAGGACTTGCAGAGTGATAGTGCCAATAGACAGAGTTCTCCATAAAAGAAACACCGTAGCCCTTGACAGTATTGGCAATTACAACTCGGGGTGTCGTTTGTGGCTGCAGCAGTGCCTCGATTAATTCGGAATGGTTATGGCCATTCACAGAACTAACTTCCCAACCGAAAGACTCGAACTTCTTATCGAGGGGATCTAAGCGCAAAGTAGTTTCAGTGGAACCGAGAGACTGAATTCGATTTCTATCAACAATCAAAGTGAGATTGGAAAGAGAATGATGAGCAGCGAGTAAAGCAGATTCCCAAGTAGTGCCTTCATCGAGCTCGCCATCGGAGCAAAGTACGAACACTCTTTCGATTCTTAATCCGCGCTTGATTCCAAGCGCCACACCAACTCCAAGTGGAAGGCCATGCCCAAGTGACCCTGTTGAAAACTCGACACCAGGAACTCCGTGACTAGTGACATGTCCCCCAAGCATGGAACCATCAGAGCAGTATTCTGAGAGCCAAGAATCATCGAAAAAACCTAGAGACCCGAGAATGGCATATACAGCTGCCGCGGCGTGTCCCTTAGACACGATGACTCGATCACGGTTCTGAGACTTTGGGTTCGCTGGGTCAATTGAAATCACCTCGGTATAGAGACACGCCAAGATATCCATCATGGAGAGACCAGACCCAACGTGAGAGGCATTGGCAGCACTTGTCATCTCAACTGTTTTGATTCTTGCCTCCTGAGCAAGGGTGAAACTACGTTGCGTCACTACTTGCTCGACTTTCTCTGAATTGAGGAAACAATGAAATTGGGTCGTTGCTTTACTTCTTCATAAATGAGGCTTACATATTCACTTACTATCCCAATGATAAGGAATAAAAGACCAAATAAAAGAAGCTGTAAAGAGATAAGAGAGCCGAACCCCGGAAAAGGGACTCCGTTCAGAACCCAGTCAATTGAAAGAATTCCGATGGTCAGAATGGAGAGAAAAGAAAGCAAGATACCAAATACTGTGATCAATCTCAGTGGGCGGTAGGAGTGAGACAAAACACCTCGAAGACCCAAATTAAAAACGCGCATGGAAAATGCTTTTGACGTTCCACCAAAGCGTTCTGGGCGTTCTGCCTCAATACCAATTGATTTGAATCCAACCCAGGCGAACAGACCGCGCATGAAACGATTGCGCTCAGGCATATCTCGAACAACTTCGTAGACTTTTTTATCGACAAGGCGGAAGTCACTTGCGTTACGCGGAATTTCGATTGATGCCACGTATTTTGCAAACGAGTAAAACAAATGAGAATTCAACCTGCGAAGCCAAGGAACACCCGTTCTCTTGGTGACGATCATATAGACGTTCTCGTAGCCATCTTCCCAGAGTCTGATGAATTCATTGATGAGTTCCGGGGGATCTTGTAGATCAGCCGTCATTAACACAGCGGCGTCGCCATCAGCAATGCTCAAGCCAGCAGATATGCCGCCATCGGTCTGAAAATTCTTAGCAAGAGTAAGCACTGTAAATCGCGAGTCTTTCTCATGAATTTCAGAAAGCAATTCAAAGGTGCGATCCGACGAACCATTCTCGACGAGAATCGCTTCAAAATCATAATTTGGGTTTTGATCAAAAACCTTCGCAAGACGCGTTGCTAGTTCGTCCACACAATCTTCTTCATTAAATGCTGGGGCGATTATTGAAATCTTCTTCACCATTAACCATCAACCTTTGTGTGAATAAAAATAAAAATCCAGAAAACCTCGGTCAGATCATTTCACGCAAAACAACACAAGGACTTCCAGTAACAAGATGTTACTTAAAAATTCTTCTTGCTGGTCGGCTATTGATCATTACGTATGAATACTTGAACTGGATTCACTCCATCCCAATAGACAATCCGCTCTTGATACGTTTTTTCCAGTATTTTCAGAAATGACGGCATTTGTTCAGCAAGACTAAATGTAGAGGAATATCCAGGAAAAAAAGATGGACCAGTGGCGTCTACAACACATGTTGGCTTTGTCTGGAGAAACTCCTTTTGAAAGACCCACCTAAATCGAGACGCATTTGAGCCTAAGGGATTCGGTTCCATGAGGGCCAAACTGTTTACATATCTACTAGCAGGGATCCAGTTGTAGTAGCTGTATAGCTCTGAACTCCAACCCCAGACAAAAACAACAGAGTTGGAGGGACAAAGATCAGATAGTGAAACCGATTTATCATTACGGGTCCGGTCCCAAACGGAATTATAGGTTTCGGCCTTTCCAGCCTTGCTCAAAGCGGAGACGGTACTGGCGCCTAGATTAAGTGTGGGAAGAGAAAGCAGCACACAAAAGCTAATAAAAATGCTCGAGAAATAATTCCGCAGTCCTCGTAATTCAACTGAGATAAATTTTAGCATCAGATCGTCATCAAGATTCTTGCTCGCGATAAAAATCATAGAGATACTAGAAATGATTAGTAGATGATTGTAGTGAGGAAAGACAGGCCACATAACCAGGAGAGAACCAACACCAGTTATGAAAACTAGCAAGGGAGAAGTGATAAGTAAAAAACTTGAGAAATTTTTTCTTGAAGTGGAACTTTTTATCGAAAGTGCTAGGAAAATCAAAGCAACAGTAAAAATAATAAAGACTGGGAATAGGCCAAGAATATTTGTGACCGATAGCGACAAACGTTGCGACAATGTCGGAGCTGCACCCGTCGCTATTCCCCCATTTCTTATGTAGTAGATCGTTGTTCTCCAGGTTTCGGATAGGAGACTGTTCGGGACTCTGAAGAGAATACAACTAGAAAAAAGTAAAATTAGATAGACATTTGAGAAAACTGCGACAAGAGCAAATGCTTTGAATACCGATTTCTTCCTTTTTATCAACAGGAAAACAATTAACGCAAGCGTTACAAATACGAGCGGGGCAAAGTTGTACTTGGTCCATGCAGCTGTGCCGATCAAGATAGATGCAACGTAGAAATCTCTGTCCTTGATACCTTTACAAAAAGCCAAATAGGCGCCTGTTACGTATATCAGGCAAGGGAGTAATTCAGTAGCCAGTGAGAGAAAATCTGCATCACCAAAACCAGTAGCCCACATAAGAGCAAGTGGGGAAGTAATTGCAATTGCAAACGAGGAATTGAGGTTCCTTGAAATGCCCTTGTAAAAAATAATGCAGATCAAAGCGCCAAACAAAGCACTAAGTAGGTGCGCGATAGGGATCGTCAGGGGAATTGACAGCTTTCGCAACAGACCGAGAAAGAATGGCCACACAGCTCCATATGTTGCGGAAGTAAAAGACCTATAAGGAACTAGATCTAATGCAGCTCTTCTGCCTTGAGCGAGTAGTTCAGCTTCATCTGGATTAAAAGAAGCCATATTTACGATTGAAGGTGATCGAACACTGACGAAAAATAACAATAAAATAATCGAATAAAATTTTACGAAGTAGCTGCAGATAGCGGAGAAAAATCTTCGAACTGGATTGGCAGTAAAATTCAAAAAACTCATGATTTCACACTTTTATAAACATCAAAACTATTGAATGTTTCAATGAAACTATAACCAAAGTTACCGCAGTACCTGATCGTGTCGGATCTAGAAAGATCAGATCGAACAGTAATCAGCCAATCAAAATTTGAGTTCAACAATGAACTACAGAAGGATTCTCTCAGAGAGTCATTAATGCTTAAATCACTTAAGGAATTTGAATCAGAAACAGATTCAACTCCTACTGACAGAGTAATTAAGTTACTGAAACTACTCACCAAGCCAATACTTTTTTGGGGATGCGAATCGCGAAAGCTTTCAATCTCCTTAGTTATTTGAGATTGAGATATAGCGGATGACGAGAATTCAGTCCCTTTTCCTAGCAACCTAGGCCATTCAATATTTGGGTCTGGATGTTGAATTAAGGCACCAATTGGTAGACAAAGGATGAAAGCAAGTGGAAGATTGTAACGAGACGTTGCTGTTGTAAATCCCGGAAGTTCAATCTGTAAATCATCTCTTCTATCTGAGACACAGTTCAAACAAACTAGGCCAATTATGACCATTGAAGCTGGAATCAAAAAGATCTGTAACTGACCTGAATTCACGGAACGCGCTATGTAATACGGCAAAGATAAAACGCCCCAAACTCCCCCAAATAATGCAAGACACGAGGCAGGCAATTCCCGGTACAGAAAATCTTCAGAAGTCTTGAATTTGCAAGATTTCAATCTTTGAATGCCATAAATAACTCCTAAACCCAAAATTGCGAAAATAATGAAAAATGTGCCAAAAATCGGCATCGGTACGTTTCCAAATCCTTGCGTTCCAAAACCTACTGAAAACACGATCCAACGTTCAGCTTCGAATTCGCCACCGCATACAACTATGCCCAGGAGTACAACAAAAACGCTTAAAGAAATTGACATGATTAAAAAGAGTAAGTGTCGAAAAGCTATGTGGTTCAAAAAAACTAATGCGGAAAACACAGAGAGCAAAGCGATGACTGAGGTAATGCCAAATTCGAAGTTGTTGATCAAAGAAAAGCCAGTAGTTATTCCCAAAAGGAAGCAACTGAAATAAGAAAAATTGTTCTTACAGAAAAATAAAAGTAGTAAGGCACAAAGCACTGAAAAAATACTTCGGATGGGTAAGGCTGACATCAAACTTGCGATCGAGCCGCCAATAGCGCTTGAACCCGTTGGTTTAACAAGAACTAGAGATGATGAAAAGAGAAGAGACATCCCAAAAGGAATTCCTTTAAGCAGGAACTTCATAAGAAAGCCAAGTGTGAAGACGACAATAATAGAGAGCGCAGAAATATAGTAAGGCATGGCAGAAAGCACAGAAGACTCACTAAAGAATGAGATAAGAGTTAAGGGATACCCAAGCAGCGATGAATACTGAGAACTAAAACTACTGAGGGGTATGCGTCCTGCAGAAGGCGCTGCAAGTTCGTTAAAAATATATGTTGAATGATAAGGATCAATCACACCTCGTGAAAATTGCAAAAAAGATGGAAGGTAAAAAACCACGAAAAAAATCCAAGAAAAAAGATTGAGCGATGATTTAATCTGTAATTTCCTTGATTGTGGACCTAATAAATCAGCACGAGTAACAATGATGGCGACTATGGAGGCCACAAGTGCGACACCCGGCCCGAAGCCAAACCATAGTTGTCCTTTTAGATCCTGGAAATTATTAACAGCACTTGTAGAAGCGATTAGAAGGCCCAAGGCTGAAAACGACAACCACGAATTCAATCTGCTTGATAATTGAACTGACTTGTTAAAAATCAAACAGATTGAAAACACTGATACAACAGCTACAAAAACTAAAAATGTTTTTCTGTCTTGCAACTCTGATTTTTCCAGAGAAAAAAATGTTCGGAAAATGGGCAGTTTCTGTAATAGACCGTCTACGGGTAGGAATCGAGCAAATAGCAAAAGCGAGAGGGAGGAAATGAAGGCATTGGCGACAGAAATCTCGCTAACTGAGAACTCCTTGAGATTTTTCAAATTGTCACCTCGACGAACCTCTATCTGTTCTATGCGACAATAGTACAACTAGATAAAGATAGATTCGTCGGCGTCTCCGATTGACGATGTGGAGTATGAGAAACCTTAAATGAAAATTAGATTTCAAGCGCCGGTAGTTCCGAAAGTACCTGCAGGGAGATGAGATGTCGGAAACGATATTGATCTTTTTCCAATGGTTTATTTCTTTTGCAATCGTTTGGATTCCGTACTTAACCTTCTACGGAGTTTTTAGTAGGCATCAGCCTCAATGGGTCGCAGCTATCTTGTCTCTATTTGGAGTGTCGCTCTTCTCATTAATAGTCTTCTTCTTCATTTGGATTACTTGTTCAATCAATCAGAATATTGTTCTTGAAAACATTCCTCTAGCCATTTTGCTTTCAATGTTTGTGTATTCGTTTAAGCAATGGCAGCAGGTGAAAAACCAGATTCAGACTGCCTTGACAGGATTTCTGATCGGAGTGATTTCGTTATCGGTGGCATTCATGAGGGTCCCGTCAGCTACTGATTTAGATGCTCAACATGCATTATCCATCAGATATTGGGTTTCGATAGATAATAAAATCTCCGGCTTTCTAGCACGAGGAATCCTAAAACAGATGACGATGGAGCCGTATTTGTTCTCGGATTGGAAAGGCAGTGACCGTCCACCCCTTGCCTCAGGGTGGCTTTCGATTTCCAAAGTTTTGCTCGATTCAAAATACGGGGAAACCACCTTATTGATAGCCGTGGCAACTCTTTTAGTACCAGCAATTTATATAATGCTTAACATCTTTGAGATACATCAAAAATACTGGATGCCAGTCGTGTTGGTTCTCTTCTCAACACCATTTGCGTTCACCAACACCGTGTATACATGGCCAAAGATTTTGGCTGGATTGCTATTTTTGTTAGCAATTTCAATCTTTTGGGTGAATGGAATTCCCGGGAAGTATTGGTTAATCGGCGCGACTACTTGTCTTGCATTTCTTTCCCATGGTTCAACAGCATTCATGTTGCCTGGTTTGATTTATCTTGTGGTTAGAAATAGAGCAACGGTAAAAGAGTGCTCAAAAATGTTGATTGCTGCGCTTCTCTGTTATGCACCTTGGTTTTATTATCAACGATATTGGGATAGATCTTCGAATAGATTGATTTATTGGCATATCGCTGGTCAACCGAGCGGATCTTTAGGTATGGGAGTAGTTGAAACTACTTTTTATAATTATTCAAGATTGTCATCTTCGGAAATTTTGCAAAATAAACTTGACAATTTTTTAAATTTATTTTTAATGAAAGATAGAAATCCCGCTATCGCTGGACTCCGAGGTTTCCCTGGTCTCATCAATGCTTGGGCATCGGAAACAATTGTTGGCTCGCTATGGCCGTTGATCGTTTGTGCCATTTTTTGTGTGGTTTTTACACGCAAAAAGCTGGTTGAGATTCCGCGTGGGTTTTTTATGAGTATCTCAATTGGCCTATTTACTTTCCTTCTTTTGGAGTTCGGCCACCGTCCGGATTCAATCGCAAGCGCGCACATTGCGCCCTTGTCCATCGTAATTTTTATTGGAGTTGTATTGGCTGGGTATGTGATTACGACAATAAATTCCGTTGATCGATCAGGCTGGATTACGACCCTGATTGTTTTCCTTTTTCTACTGATGAATTACGCAAATTACGGATTGCTTTCCGGGGTCAATGCAGCAGAGGGAGGAAGCGGAGGTCCGTTGAGTTACCCGTTAGCTTTCCTTTGGTTAGTCTCAAGCCTTATTCTCACTGGGTTTACCAAGAAGGGTTTCGTGGAGAATGAATACATCAAGAACTCAGATAACAGAGTAGTTTGAAGCCTGTGAAACTAGGTTTTTTGGAAAAAGTCGTTGGTTCCCGTGAACTCGTAATCAACTTGACGCTTCGAGAACTTAGGTCAAAGTACCGACGTTCATTTCTTGGGTGGACTTGGTCTCTGCTCAACCCGTTGTCAACAGTTGTTCTGTATTCGTTTGTTTTCGGAACCTTGTTCGGTTCAGTGGCGCCAACCGGTAACCCTTCAGGGGTTCAGCAGTTTTCTCTTTACTTGCTCTGTGGCATCATTCCTTGGAACTATTTTTCCACCGTGACAAACATGTCTACGGGCGCAATTTTGGGCAACTCTGGCCTCGTTCGAAAAGTTGCATTTCCTCGCCAGACGCTTGTTGTTGCTCAAGCTCTGTTTATGTTGGTGCAGTCATCAATTGAGATCGTTTTAGTTTCAGTGATTTTGTTGGTTGCAGGCAGCCCACTGCTGCCTTGGTTGCCGGTCACGATGTTGCTCTTACTTTTGCTTGCCGTGTTTTCATTGGGAATTGCGTTGGCGCTTTCAGTTTTGACCGTCTATTTTCGAGATCTTCCTTATTTATGGACCATCATTGTTCAAGTTTGGTTTTTTCTGACTCCAATTGTTTACACGTTTGATGCCGTTGGAGATCGTCTCGGGAAACCAGCCCGATTTATTGTTGACTGGAACCCAATGACAAAGTTTGTGCAGTCATTTAGAAATACTCTATTTGACGGAACTCATCCATCTCTGTCAAATCTGGCCTATGTTGCCGTTTGCTCAATAGTGAGTTTGATCATTGGCGCTGCGGTGTTCAAAAGGTTTAATACCCGCCTGGCCGAAGAGGCCTAGAAAATTAACGACAGGCGTCGGTTACGTCCCAGTCGGAATCAACAGTGATGATCCCTTCATCAAAAACAGAAGCTTGTCGCACATCAAATCGCGTGCGACGTTCCCACCAGTCAAAAACAATTTGTTCAGTATGGTCTGAAATAATGGCTGTTACGTCGTATGTTCCTTCGAGCAATGGAAGCCGGGGAATCGTCACTGTGACAGAGCCGGAGTCTTTGAGACGGCTGATGTACTTTTGGCGTCTCCGACTATTTGCTGCCCATATTTGGACACCATGAAGTGAAGTGAAGCGAAGTGAAAAGACCGGCTCTTGCAGCATGCGATTTGCAACGTAATCGATACGAATTTTCATTTCTCTGCCAGTAACAAAACGATTGTTTTCTTTTCCATCGTCATCGATCAGAGACACCTTATTAATGAGGGCATTTCCGTTACCCCACCTTGATCCAAGTTCGGACTCTGTTCGGGGAGCGGCTTCGAAGCTCTCTCCTGTGTAGGCCTCGATTACCTCAGCTGAAGGACCCACCATTTTTAGGTTGCCCTTTTCCAGCCAAGCAGTGTTGTCGCACAGCTGCAAAATAGAACCTGTACTGTGGCTGACAATGACAATGGTTCGTCCTTGGCTACGGAATTCTTCTATTTTTTCCGCGCATTTGCGTTGGAAAGACTGATCTCCTACAGCCAGCACTTCATCAATGAGAAGAATTTCAGGGTCAACGTGTGCTGCAATTGCGAATCCCAACCGAAGCTGCATACCGTTTGAATAGTTTTTGACAGGAGTGTCAATGAACTTCTCTAAACCTGCGAACTCAACGATGTCATCAAATCGTAACTCAAGAGATTTTTTTGACATTCCGAGAATTGCTCCGTTAAGAAACACATTCTCTCGACCAGAAAGTTCTTGGTGAAAGCCAGCACCTAGTTCGAGGAGTGCGGATAAGCGGCCGGAAACTGTGACGCTGCCTTTATTTGGGTACAAAATTTTCGCTAAGCATTTCAATAAGGTGCTTTTCCCAGAACCATTTGAACCGATAAGTCCGAAGGTTGCTCCATGAGGTATTTCTAATGAGACATCCTGGAGTGCCCAAAATTCTTCGTATCTTGCACGACGACCGCGGAGGATGGCGGCTTTTAGGTGTTGATTTCGCTCGTGGTAAAGCCGGAAATTTTTCCAAACCGAATCAACAACTATTGCGTTGTTACTCACTTATTTTCCCACCTGACATTTACAAAGTCGCACTTAATTCAAAGGCTAGTGTGTATCTATGCGTGGGAGTGGGAGTTTTCGGTCGGATTTCGGCGGATTGTGGACAGACAGGTCAGATGCTGACGAGGTTCTTGCTTCCTTGATTAAGCAGGGCATGTCGGCGGACTTGGCAGATCGGGTTAAGTTTTGGATGAAACACGGGTATGTAATTCTTGAGCGTGCAGTAGATATCGCGCTATGCGAAAAGTTAAGGCTTGAATTGCATGATATTTACAAATTTGGCAATGAAAACTTTTTGATTCAGGACCCGACTGCTGCTCCCGGAACAGGAAGCCCTGTAGTTCCAAATATTGAAGCGGATCGAATGAGAATTGTTGATATGTATGGACGATCAAATAATGCACTCAATGTCTTGCTTGCGCCACAAATTAAAGAGTTTTTAAGTACAGTTTTTTCTGCTGACCCACTCCTATTTCAAGGTTTAACCTTCGAAAAAGGTTCTGGGCAGGGGTTACATCAAGATACAGCTTATGTAGTTCTAGATAAACCAATGGAGCTAGCAGCTGCATGGATTGCGCTGGAGGATATCTCTCCTGAAAGTGGAGAACTCATGTATCTCGATGGAAGTCATAAAATGCCGGATTGGAAGTTTGGTGGCAATTCGAAACACTATGACCCTGACCAACACGATGCTCTTGAGCATGATGAATGGTCAAAAAATTTGATCAGAAAAGGGGAAGAGTTAGGTTTCGAGAAAAAGATTTTCAGACCGAATCAAGGAGATGTTCTTATATGGTCGGCAGATTTGGTGCACGGTGGGTCTCCAGTGGGTGACAAGAATCTGACGCGGCGCAGCATTGTCGGTCATTACTGCCCCGTTGATGTCAACCCTCATTATTTCTCATATATGGAAGGACGTAAAAAGTTTCAGTTTGAAGACGCTTTCGTATCGTCTGCCTACTATGACGAAATTGTGGCTCCTCAACCTTTTCAGAAACCAGGGCGTACTAAGAAAATCGCTCAATTTTTCAAAAAGAAGTAGT
>Ga0214919_10006716_pt1 | contig 15722 bp, 14 predicted proteins | sample LL1503_MetaG_FD_177994 | JGI IMG/M metagenome (GOLD analysis project Ga0214919, IMG submission 177994) | Freshwater microbial communities from Lake Lanier, Atlanta, Georgia, United States - LL-1503 | ecosystem: Environmental > Aquatic > Freshwater > Lake | place: USA: Georgia | collected... | reverse complement strand
TTAAAAATACTAACCCTAATTAGTACCCAGGATTTTGATACATTAATACTGGATCTAATTTATATTCATTAAAAGGTATTGGAAAGAAATAATCTTTTGTTGTACAATTTGATAAAGGAGAATTATCGTAATTAGCCTGATTCTTTGATTTAATATATGCTACCAACTCTGTTGCATTAAAGAATCTGGTTAAATCATGCCAGCGATGGTGTTCAAACGCAAGCTCTACCCTTCTTTCATGTAAAATTGCCAATTTTAAATTTGGATAATTTAAAGCATAATTAGCGTTTAAAAGCATTGTTGCGTAGCTAGGCATTGCTGCTCTAGCGCGAACCATGTCTAAGTATTTAATGGCATTAGCATTATCGGCTAAACCCAAATAGGCTTCTGATAAATTTAAAATCACATCGGCATATCTAATTAAAATCCAATCATTGCCACCATAACCCAATGTGCTTGCAGTTGCACTTGCATCTCTAAACTTGGTAATATAATATCCAGCAACAGCAGGTGCATATTTTACTGAAAAAGCTAAGCGAGGATCTGTTGCTTCAAATTCATTCAATAAATCTTTTGTTAACAAGCCACCAGCACCTTGAGAAACAAATAGAGAATTAATCGTTTCTCCTTTTGCTTGATTGCCTCTTGCTAATGATGAAGAATAAGTTGCATCACCTTGCTTGTAAACTATTTGTAAAATAATTTCCGCATTTGTAGATTTTTTATTTACATCAAATACATCTGCAAAAGGAATATCAGACAGATTTGTAAAGGTTTTTTGGTTAAAGCAAGCCAACAAATAATTTTTTGCATTTGTAAAATTATCTGTTGCAGTAGTGCCCCCAAAACTAGTTGCCATTGTTAAATATACTTGGCCTAAAACAGCATTAATTGCTTGTAAAGAAACACGACCTTTTGTTGCTGCTGGTTGAACAATTGGCAATCCACCATTTAAAGCATCTTTTAAATCTGCTATAATTTGCGCATACACCACTTCTCTTTTTGCTCTAAAAGTCAATGCAGTAGCTTTTTCTGTTGAAGTAAGTCTTTCTGTTACTAAAGGCACATCACCAAACTCTCTTACTAAATTAAAATACATATACGCTCTAATAAATTTCATTTCAGCTATATATTGTGTTTTAGTTAAGCTACTTGCAAATGGTATTTTATCAATTACAGATAAAATAATATTAGCTCTAGAAATAGGTGCATACAATGCAGTCCAATGACTTTGTAAATAGCTATTACTTGCTACTAAAGAAAATGCAGTAAATTGAAATGGCTCTCCATTGTTTGACTGATTATCTGTTGTATTTACATCATCTGCTCTATCATCGGTCCATAATTGTGCGCCTTCTCCAACACAGTTAGAACTTCTTAGTGCTTGATAAACACCATAAACACCCGTGGCAATATCCGTTTCTGTTTGATATCCATTATCAACCGAAACACCATTTGGATTTGTTTGGTCTAAAAAGGTTTTGCTGCAACTGCTAATACTTACTATCAGAACAATTGCTATTATTGGTAAAAATATATTACGCATAAAATTATTTTTATAAATAGAATGTTATTAAAACTGAATTTTGATTCCTGTATTAAATGAACGTGCTAATGGATACTTGCCATAATCAACACCTGGTGTAAGGTTGTTTCCATTATTGAAATCTACTTCTGGATTATACCCTAAGTATTTAGTAATTGTAAATGCATTATCAATAGAAGTGTACCATCTAACACCTGTGATACCTAGTTTTTTTAGAGATACTAAAGAGGTAAGATTGATACCAAAACTAATATTTGTACATCTAAAAAATGAACCGTCTTGCAAATAGTAGTCAGACAATCTAGTGCTATTACTCTGAGAACCTCCACGTGAAGCCCTGTACTCAATACCATTACCTGGTTTTGCTGCACTACGATATCTTTGGTCAATTACTGCATATTGGTTTCCAGAACCTTCCATATTCCTGATATAATAATCTTGACCATCAATAATTTTACTTCCTTGAGAACCATTAAATGATGCACTAATATCAAATATTTTGTAATTAGCATTAAAGCCAAAACCAAAAGTGTATTTAGGAAAAGCTGACCCAATTACCTCTTTGTCAGCATCTGTAATTAAGCCATCTCCATTTGTATCTTTAAAATATAAATCACCTGGATTTAAAGGAGTAGTAGCATAAGTTGATATTGGGAAACTAAGTAATTTATATCCCGCTGGAAATTTGTTGCCATTGGCTTTATAAATTGCTAGATCTGCATTGACATTTGCCATATCAGATTGTTGAACCATACCTGCAACTTTCAAACCATAAAAAGAACCTACAGGACTTCCTTCTCTTGTTACGTGTGTGATATAACTTCTTTCTGCACCATTAATTTGAATTTCACTTGCACCACCCAAACTAACTACATTATTTTTATTGGCAGTGATATTACCACTCACATTAAAATTAAAATCTTTTGAACGAATCACTTTAAGGTCTAATTGTAAATCAAAACCATTGTTCTGAATATTTGAGTTTCTTAAATTGGTTAAAATTGAAGTTGCGCCAGATAAAGCAGAAATACTTTGATTGTATAATAGATTAAACGATTTACTTCTATAATAATTCAGTATCACAGATAATCGGTTATCAAGCAAACTAGCATCTAATCCAAAATTATATTGTGCTGTTGACTCCCAACCTAGTTTTGCATCAGTAATACCGCCAGCCCATGTTGCGTTGTATACAGTACTACCAACTACCTGACCACCAGATCCGGTTAAGCCTTGCTCATACCTATAATTACCAATATTATTATTTCCTGTTAAGCCCCAACTAGCTCTAAGTTTTAACACAGAATTTGATCCTAACAATTCTTTATAAAATGATTCGTTTGAAACGGTCCATCCTGCAGAAACTGAACCAAATTGTCCCCAACGATTTTCAGGACCAAAACGTGAAGACGCATCTAAACGAATTGAACCAGTTAAAAAATAACGACTATTATAACTATATACAGCTCTTCCTAAATATGATAACAATGTAGTTGATGATTTACCAGATCCACCAACTTTATAAAAATCACCCAAAACTGAACCACCACTAGTGATTTCTGGGATTAAATCATTGGTATAATTTTTTGCACCAACTGCAACTATATCGGTATTGGTTTCTTGTGCACTATATCCAACTAAACCATCAATACGATGTTTGCCAATTTGTTTTTTATAGTTCAAAGTAAACTCCCCTAATATATCTTGAGAAATTAAATTTTGTGCAGATGAATTTGCTGCTAATATAGACTGGGACGAACCTGGAGGGTTAATACCATTACTTAAGCTAGTTGGATAATAGTACTCGTATTTTTCATTATACGTTTCACCACCAACATTAAATTTTGCAGATAAATCTTTGCTAATTTGATACGTTGCATTGGCATTGTATGTTGCTCTAGTGCCTTTACGAGTGATGTTTACACGCTGAGCCAATGCTAAAGGATTTTCAATCCCTTGAAATGAATAAGAAAATCCATCTGTTTGTGCACCTGCTCCTTTATCGGCAAGTATTAAACTGCCATCTGTATTAAATGCTGGAAAAATAGGCATATAAACCAAAGCTCCTAAAATTGGCCCTTGGTTAAAACGACCTTCTTGAACTTCTCTATTAGCATTATTAGTAATAAAAATACTTGAAGAAACTTTCATTTTTTTAGAAACTTCAGCATCAATATTTGCCCTTAAATTTATTCTTCTTTGATACGTACTATTTAAAATACCTGGTTGATCTAAATATCCACCACTAATTAAATATTTTGTTGATTCATTACCGCCCGCGAAAGACAAATTATGTCTTTGAACTAAAGAAGTTTGGTATAAAACATCTTGCCAATCGGTATTGTATTTCGGTTGAATTTTTGTTTGGGTTGGAAAATCATATAAATCCTTTAAAATACAAACAGAACAACCCGTAGCAGTTTGTCCTGCTTTTACAATACGCGTTGCATTATCATCGGAGAAAAAACTATCATTCCATGTAATTCCTTTTGAAATTAAAATGTCTTTGTAATTATTATTTCTACCATCCACAAACAAATCTGCAAACTGAGTAGCATCCAACATTTTAACTTTATTGGCTAATTGTTGACTACTTAGTTGATAATCGTATGTGAAAGTACCTTTACCCGCCTTACCTCTTTTAGTGGTAATTAAAACAACCCCAGCAGAAGCCCTAGAACCATAAATAGCTGCAGATGCAGCATCTTTTAATATTTCAACAGATTCAATATCTTCAGGATTAATAAATATATCATTACCAGAAGTGGCAGGATTATATCCATTTGTTGCATTTCCACCATTACCTTGGCCTTGACTTATATTACCACCAATAGCATATCCATCAATTACATACAATGGTTCAGAACTTGCATTAATTGAACCAATACCACGTACACGAATTTTAGCACCTGAATATGGAGCACCGCTTACTTGCGAAACTTGAACACCCGCAACTTTACCAACTAAAGCTTGACTAAGTGTTGAAGAAGAAAGATTTAGTTCAGATGCTTTAACACTAGAAATAGACCCTGTTAAATCTGATTTACGTAAACGTTGATACCCAATTGTTACTTCTTCTAATTGCTTAACATCTTCCTTAAGCTTAATCATTAATGTGGTAGTATTTGCAGCAATTTCTACCGACAAATAACCAACAGATGAAATTACCAAAATTGTATTTTCATTTACTTCTAAACTAAAATTACCTTTGGCATCAGTAACAATTCCTTTTTTTGCATTTTTCACGGCCACACTCACTCCAACTAAAGGACGATTATTTTCATCTGTTACAGTTCCTGAAACTTTAATAGAACCTGAAACTATTGGGTTGTAAATTGCTGCATTTACAAAGTTTGATTTTGTTGAAAAAATACAAACTGCTAAAAAAATACAAAGCGTTTGTGCAAATACACTTAACTTTTTTGTTAAGTTACACAGTAGTTTTTTTTGTTGCATAAAGATGTTAAATTTTGGTTTATTAGGATTTTAAATGACCTACTTAATTAAAAGCTTATTTACATTATTCACTCGAGAAGACGTTACTGCAACTCCAGCATTTAATGAATTATTTAAAAACGCAAAGCCTTCTAATTCATCATTGCGTTCATTTATATCAATTACTTTAATGACAGATTCTTTACCTGATGATATTGATTTTTCTAAATCAACATAGGTAAATCGCCACTTTCTACCTTCTATTTGATTTTGAATAAGTACCAATATGCCTTTATCTGCTATCCAAAAAAGATTCTGCACCCAAGGAGAACAACTGAATTTTTTATACAAAACACCTTTAGCAGAAGTCCTCTTGGCGGTTTTTAATATTGAAGGATCGTATAATCTAACTTCATTCAATTTATTGCCATAATCGGCAGTTGCAACAAACCATTTATTATTGTATTGCACATATTCAGGTCTAGTACCTTGAATGCAAGTATCATCATCAATTGTATTCAATAAATTACCATCCAATTTACCGCTGCGTTGTAACCCTTTCCAGTCAATACAATAAATCACTGCTTTCCAATTAGTACCCTCTTTATTTAACCTAATACTATTGCCAATAAAAACAGGTAATGACTCATGATAAGCAATTCCTGTAGGATGATTTATTACATCTGAATCATTCAGTGTTAATTTCATTTCTTTATTAATATTCACCAAACTGTCACCGACCATTTTGTATTCTCTAATCATACCAACCTCTCTATCTCCATATAAGAAAATGCTATTATTTTGAATGGATACGCCTTGGCAAGCACCCAGTGAATCAATAGTTTGTGACCGCACAATTTTCATACTTTCAATAACTTTGAAAGAAGTGAAAAAAGAAAAAATTCCTACTAATATAAAAACAAGGGTCTTCATTATTAAGGATCTATTGGTTCATTAGGATTAATATGCAAAGCTTCTATTAAAGGATAAAACTCTAATGCAGTTTCTGATAAACGATTTCCATTTTTATATGGTGCCAAATTCAACTCTTTCATACACCTAGGAATCATATTAGCAATCATAAAACTCTGCCCCTTAGTAGTACAGGTTATGGCTGCTTTACTAAAAGGCATACCATATCTAAAAATCATTCTAACAGTATTCCTCATATTAGTAGTAGTATGTCGTGCATGAGGATCAATTATAATGGCACTAGCTGGTATTCCTAATTTTTCAATTAAATATTTTTTTTGTTCTGTTGCTTCACAAAAAGGTGTTTTGTATGGGTGAACTTTACCACCAGAACTAACAATAAAAGGTGCAAGACCTTGTTTATAAAGTATTGCAGCAAGTCTACAACGCAATCTGCCTTCTGCACTTAAAGCAAGTTTTGGATCATCTGGTCCGGCGCCAGGAATGAGTATAACAGAGTATTTATAATTATTCCAATTGATGTTTTTAATTTTATCAACTGCTAATTTATTTTCGCCCTTTTCCATTAGCTCAAAATCAGCAGCTTGTTCTCTTTGATTCACATCTAAAAAAAGCAAGGCAGCATTAAGTTTTGCTGCAAAGAATAATTTGGTGGCTGAATTTTCTAACAATAAAACTGACGCAGAATTATACAAAAAACCAATATAATTAGCTGCATATTTTGTAGGATTTGCAGGATCCTTAGTATTAAAACTAATCGAATCAATTAAAGGATAATTTGGTTTATCTCCACCACCATAAACACTTACACAATAATTAATTCCTCTAGCATCTTGTTCCCAAGCTTTTCGTAGCAATTCTTTAGTAGAGAGATTTTGGAAAAGCACATAACAACCCGATGGAATTAAATGATTTTGAACTAATTTACCTAATGCATTATTGGGTTGATAAAGCGCTAAAAGTCTATCTCCAATTAATTTAATATCAGTTTCCGAAAAAATAAAATTATTCAACAAGCAAGATCCGTTTCTGCCACAATTAATTAAAGAACTACTTAAAGAATCGGCATATCTTTTTGTGATTTGAGATAAAGTCAAATCGTTTTCAAGTAGCTTTTTTACATCCGGAAGCTCAGAAAATAATGTTAGTAGATAATAATTTTTTGACTGGATAAACTTATTGCCATTTATTAATTTATAATTAGCACTTGGTATATATATTTGAGCATATGAACTACCAATAGAGCTCATTACTATTAAAATGAAAACTATTAATAATTTTTGTTTAGAAAATAGTAGCATTGGAAATAGATATTTAATGCAAAAGGAAGTTTTTTTATCATTAAATATTTACCATTCTTAATAGGTAATATTAAAATATCAATTGAATAACATTTTGGTAACATTATGTTTGCTGAAAATTAATTTTTAAGTATGTTATTGCTACTGAAATAGTTAATCTTAAAATTATAAAGGGTTTTAGTTAATTTAATAACCTTAACTTAACCCTACGTTCATATTCGCATCATTAATAGATAGTCACTTTGGAAAACCTCAGTGAATGAAATATTGCGTAGTTATATTCTTTGTTTTATTTGGCACAATAGTTAGTGCGCAAATCAATACCAATCCTCCTAATATTTTTATTATTACAACAGATGGGTTTAGGTGGCAAGAAGTATTTAAAGGAGCCGATTACAAAATAATAAGCGATACTAATTACGTAAGTGACACATCCCTTATGATTGATCAGTTTTGGAGTGACGACTTATTAGAAAGAAAAAAGAAATTGATGCCATTTTTTTGGAATGTTATAGCCAAAAAAGGAACATTGGTTGGCAATCGTACATATGGAAACGATGTTAATGTAGCTAACCTATTTAAAATATCTTACCCAGGATATAACGAAATACTAACAGGTTTTGCTGATAGACAATTTATTCCAAATCTTACAGTAAGAAACAAAAATTCAAATATTCTTGAATACTTGAATAATTGCAATGAGTATGCAGGAAAAGTAGCTGCATTCAGTTCATGGAATGTAATGCCGTATATACTTGACGAAAAGCACAATAGCTTTCCAGTAAATAGTGGCTATGAAATGCTTGACGAAAGGAATGATTCTACCAATATGCTTATTAATACAGTACAAAATGGTGTAGAACAAAAAACACATACCCGCTACGACTTATTAACTTATGCAAGTGCAAAAAATTATATTGAACAAAAACATCCGAAAGTGCTTTTTTTAGGGCTTGGAGAAACAGATGAATTTGCACATAAAGGACAATACGATCAATACTTACAAAAAGCAAAACAGGTAGACCAAATTATTGCAGAACTATGGTATTACGTTCAAACAGATCCATTTTACAAAGGGAATACGACATTTATAATTACTACTGATCATGGCAGAGGTAGTAAAACTTCTAAATGGAGTCAGCATGGATTTTGGGTAAAAGGGTCTGGAGAAACTTGGATGGCTATGATAGGCCCGGGAATAGCAGCAGAAGGTGAAAGAAAAACTAAGGGTGAATTGTATTTAAAACAAATAGCTTCTACTATAGCACTTTTAGCAGACGAAGATTTTCGTGCAGGAGACCATCCAGTTGCGGCACCAATTCCTTTAACTAAGGAAGCTACAGCAACGCCTACTACCCCTATTCCTACAAATATCAAACCAACAACCATCAATATAAATAACAAATAAGAGTGCCAGCATTCATTTTAAAATATGTTTCTGAGTATGGTTATCTAGCCATTTTTTTGGTAGTCTTAATACAAGAACTAGGAATGCCAGGACCACCAAATGAAATGATTCTTTTATATTTTGGCTGGTTGATAAAACAAACTGGATTGTCTTACCCAATTGTTATTTTACTGGTAACTATTGCTGATATTATTGGATCGTACACTATATACTTATTATTTTTTTATGGATCAGAATGGCTAGCGACCATTAAACCAAAATGGATAAAACTTCCCAATAAAAAAATCGAATCTTTAAAAACTAGTATAGCAGCACATAATGGCAGGAATATTTTTGTAGCTAAATTAACACCATTTGTAAGAAGCTATATTCCTGTTGTTGCTGGGATGCTAAATATTAATCCTGTTTTTTATAGGCGTATTATTGTTATCACAGCTATCATTTGGACAGGAGGATGGGTTACTGCAGGGTGGCTACTAAATTTTAAATTTTAGTCTAATTACAGCTACTTTCCTTTTTATAATTCTGTTTGTATAGTTTTGATTGATGAATGAAGCAAATTTATATGATGTAATTATAATTGGTGCTGGACCAATTGGAATAGCTTGTGCTTTAGAATGCAATAAAAATAATCTTAATTATTTAGTCATAGAAAAAGGTTGTTTGGTTAATTCATTATACAATTACCCTCAAAACATGACCTTTTTTTCAACTTCTGAAAAACTTGAAATAGGAAATATTCCTTTTGTATGCACGAATGCAAAACCAACAAGAAATGAAGCTTTAGAATACTATAGAAGAGTAGCTAAAGTAGCCAATTTAAACGTTCATTTATTTGAAGAAGTAATTACTGTTAGTGATCAACAAAATAACAGCTACATAGTAGAAACAAATAAAGGAAATTACTCTTCTAAAAATATTATCATATCTACAGGGTTCCACGATATACCCTATTTATTAAATATCCCTGGCGAAAATTTACCAAAAGTTACCCATTATTATAAGGACCCACATTTTTATGCTTTTCAAAATATAATTGTAGTTGGCGCAAATAATTCTGCTGTTGATGCTGCATTAGAAACTTGGCGAAAGGGTGCCAATGTTACAATGATCATACAGAATAATGCAATTGGAACTAGAGTAAAATATTGGGCAAGACCAGACATTATTAATAGAATTGAAGAAGGATCCATAAAAGCATATTATAATTCTACCATTAAAGAAATAAAAGAAACTAGCGTAATAATTAATACACCTCAAGGTATTATAGCCATTCCTAATGATTGGGTTATTGCGGCAACGGGCTATCAACCAAATTTAAACTTTCTAGAAAAAATAGGTATTGATTTATCGGATGATGAAATCAAGAAACCATTTTATAACGAACAAACACATGAAACCAATAAAAAAGGTATCTACCTAGCTGGAGTAATTTGTGGCGGTATGAATACACATAGCCTATTTATTGAAAACTCAATTGAACATGCCAATAAAATTATGATGGCAATGATGAAAAATTAATATTTAAACCTGAAGCAGGCAATATTATTTCAATTAAAACAAATATATCTTATCTTTAATATATAGACAACTACAAATGATTTGTAATTCAAATTATTGATTGTAAAAGTAATGTTCGTTTTATGCATGCTCCTAACGATTTTTTAGAAGAGAAATCAACCAATTCACTAAAATTAATAACCGAGCAAAATCAACGGTTAGTTAATTTTTCATATATCGTATCTCATAACCTTCGTTCACATACTAGTAATATCAAAACAATCATTGGATTTTTACAAGAAACAACTAATGATATAGAACGACTAGAATTACTAACGCATTTACAAACTGTATCTGATTCTTTAGATAATACTTTGCAAAATTTAAACGAAGTAGTTGCCATACAAACTGTAAAAAATTTAAGTATTGAGCCAATTAATATTTATGATTTTATTGAAAAGTCAACTGGCGTTTTAAGAGAAAAAATTGAATTAAAAAAAGCATCTATTATTAACAAAGTGCCAAAAGATTTTTCAATTAATTATAACCCTGCATATTTTGAAAGTATCATTTTTAATTTTATTTCAAATGCAATAAAATATAGTTCTAATGAAAGACAACCCTTAATAATACTAGATATAGAATTCATTCAAAACCGTTATTTACTAAGCATTTCAGACAATGGTATAGGAATTGATTTAGAAAAAAATGGCAACAAACTATTTGGCTTGTACAAAACTTTTCATGGCAATAAAGATGCTAGAGGAATTGGATTATTCATAAGCAATAACCAAATTGAAGCCATGGGAGGAAAAATTGAAGTAGACAGTGAATTGAATATTGGAACAACTTTTAAAATCCATCTTTAATGAAAGCCATTCAAACAGTTTGCGTTATAGATGATGATCCTATTTTTTTATACTTGATAAAAAAAACAATTGAAAGATCTGGGGTTTCAAACACTTCTGTTTTGCATGAAAACCCAATTAATGCTTTAGAATCTTTAAAAAAAATAATTTTAGAACAGGGAGCATTTCCAGAAATAATTTTACTAGACATTAATATGCATCATATTGATGGATGGGAGTTTTTAGATACCCTATTGCCTTATGTAATTTTAGCAGGCACAAAAACATCTATTTATATTACCAGTTCTTCAATTGCAGCCAAAGACAAATTAAAAGCCAAAACCTACCCAGCCATAAAAGGCTATTTAGTAAAACCAATCAACCCCGAAAAATTATTAGAAATCACAAATGAATTTCAACTATTTAATAACTAGACTGTCCTCCTAAATATTTAGCCTTTTTACTAGCTTTAATAGCTTTTGTATCGCCAGCAGCAATTTTTTCGGCCCCAATATTTCGGCCATTTGTAGGACATCCGCTAGCATTACTTCCTCTAAAAAGAAAGCAACCACTTATTAGCCAACTGCAGCAAACAATAAAGAGTATTTTTTTCATTGGAACGTTTTGGCCAAAGCTAGTATGAATATTATTAATTTGTTTTTAGAATTACTTTTAAAATCAAGGTGGTTGGCAATACTTTTTTATCATATCGTAAGCCTCTTTATTACCCAATTCGCTAGCTTTACTGAAGTCTAAACAGGCACTTTCTTTTTCTCCAATAAGAATTTTATTTTTCCCCCTATTGATCTAAGCTATTGAATATCTTCTCTTGAATAGTAACGATTTAAAGAAACAGCCAAGTTGTAACTGACTTGGGTTAGAAGACGCTACAAAGTACCGAATATTTATTGAAATCAAATGTATAGTTAATAAAAAGTTCCTTGTATACAATCCTATATAAATACAAACGAGTTTGTATTTATTATTCTTTTACATAATGCGACTTTTGTAAGAGTATTTATAAAATAATGAACTCACAAGTAATAAAAGTTGCTTATCATGAAGCTGGTCACCAATTAATGCCACACTATTTATTATTAATTCAAAAATAAAATTATGAAAATAAAATTTCAAATACTTACTATCATTTCGTTTTTAATATTTTTAAATAGTGTAAAATCACAATCAGGTTTACTACATACCAATAAAATATTCTCTGAAGAATCAAAGACAGAAATTTCACCATTATTAGGATTAGGAAATTTTCCTAAAGGTAATTTTACCTTCATTAGATATGGTGTGGCTATAAATAATGTTTTAGCATCTAATTCTAATGAATTTTTAAAAAAACTTGGTTTCTATTATATCATAGAACATGCAAATAATTCGAATTACATTGAAAATAATTCTTCAGATTACACTAGAGATGTTTTAGGATTGAGATTTAAATTAGATAATCATTTTACTGTATTTGCGGGGGCAGGCATGTTTAAAAACGGAATTTTCTCAGGGAGTAATACAAAAAGAAAAGAAATTGGATTAGCTTATGAATTAAATCATTTTTTATTTGAAGTTGCAATTTCAGGCGGTATTAAAAGTGCCAATATTGGTTATGTGATTCCATTTGAATTTTAAAAAATAACTAATAATTACAGTAAATTTTCATTTAAAAATAGACTACTGAAACAGGATAAATTGATAAGTTTAAAGAATATCTTTTTGACTGATAACTCCACCTTAATTTCACCCTTCCTTTGTAATTAAAAACACCTACTGTTCCACTAATATTTTTGTGACCAATTGCTACTACTTGTGACCATTTGTGACCAATTTGAAGGGTACAAGTCACAGATATGGAGAAGTATAATACATGAAAAATAAATAACATAAAATAAGCCCACAATGAATTGTGAGCCTATTTTAAAGTTTACACTTTTACATTACACCCATAAGAATTTACAAACACCAATCTTTAGGTATTCCTTAGGCTATCTTACAATCTTCGTTAGCACCATCCAAATCACCAATACTAATTGATAAAGCATAATATTGGTGATGAAATAATAATTATGGCCTCTTATAAATGGGGGGGGGTAAAATTGCTTGTATCTTCTCATTAATTTTTAGACAAAAACTGTTGAAAGAAATAATAAGTATATTGAATATTTATTAAACATTCAATAAAAAAATGTTAAAAATACGTTAAACTAATCATTCCAACTTTTGGAATTTTAATATTTCGTTTTACTTCGGAGAAATATTAAAATCATTAAAAATGAAAAAAAAATTACTTCTTTTGTCAATCGTTGCTATATCAGCAATTGCATTGTTTTCTTTCACTGGTAAATCATTATTCAAAGAACTTGATTTAACTAATGGAACAGATTATTACATTGATCAAATGTATGTTACACCACACAGTTCAAAAACTTGGGAGTACCACGTAGAATTAGGTCATGCAATTAAACCACACGATCATTTAACTGTTGACATGTCAGATTTGAAAGGTGCATTTGATGTGTTGATTTATGATGATCATGCTCACAAATATCACGAATATGATAATTTTAAACCATCAGATTTAGGTACAAAATGGGAATTAAAAGGTGATGAAGTTGAAAACCACCATGGAAAGCCTGAATAACATTATAAGTTAATAAAATCTTTTATTTTCGGGTATGTATCGTAAGATTCATACCCGAATTTGTATTAATATACTATAAAATTCATATCTGTTTAGCTCTGATATAGTATTTCATAATTATTCAGGTTTATAGTAAATAATCACAATTTTTTGTAAATGATTTTGTAGAATATAATTATTAATATTCGTACCCTACATTTTTTAAAATCTCCCTCATGAAGAATACATTTTACTTTTTATCAATAATTACCCTTCTATTAATTTTTTCTGAAAAAGGACTAACACAGACTAAATCGAAAGCAGAACAATTAGCAGCTGCAAAAAAAATTAGTTCAAAAGGCAATACGTCGAAAAATTCAGACACAACCTGGAAATGGCTTTCACAAGAATGGTTTACGGTTGGCGCCTCTTCAATTGCAAATAAAGATTGGGTTGAATCTTCAGATAATTCCACTGATTTTTCTTTTCAAGCTCAATGGTTCTTAAATTATCAAAATAAAACTAGAAAATTCAGATGGGACACTCAATTAGAAACTGGAATCGCTTATCACCAAAAAAATGATGATCCTGGTAAATTTTCTAGTGATAAAATAAATTTAACAACTAAGTTTAATTACAGATCATCTAAAAAATCAAAATTGTTTTATTCTGTATTTGTAGGATTAAATACAACATACTTAGACAATCTTGATACTAAAGGGAATGTACTTAAAGGTTTTATGAAACCTGGAAGTTTTGAATTTGGTCCAGGTATTAACTACATAAATAAATCAAATACTCTGACTATTTTTGTTTCGCCATTTACAAAAAAAACAATTTATGTTTCAGGTATGGGTAGTGAATTCAATGCCTTAAAGAAAAAAGAGAAAATACCTTATGATCAAACAGAATACCAAGAAGCTGGATTTTTAGTTAATTCAATTGTGCAAGTTGACCTCTCTCCAACAATTGCGTATACAGGTAATTATGATTTATTCTCAGATTACAAACATCATCCTGAAAATGTGTTTGTTAATTTACACAACACTTTCAGATTTGCTATTGGTAAATTTCTTGCCCTTTCTTGGGGGTTAAACTTTATTTATGATGATCATTTGTTCCCAGGCCCTCAATTTAAAAGTGAAATTGGATTAACATTTTCACCTAGAATTTCAGGAAAAGTTCCAATGAAAAAAAAATAGTTTTATCTAGGGTATACCCAAAAAAAATTCCAGAAAACGGTACCACTACTTTTTAGGCACTGAGTAAAAAAACTACTGTAAATCAAAAATTTATAGTGGTTTTTTTATTTTTGTATTTCCTAGCTGGTTACAGTATGAAAACTAATTAACATAAAATAAGCCCACAATGAATTGTGAGCCTATTAAAGCTGTGGAGAGTATCGGGGTCGAACCGACGACCTCTTGCATGCCATGCAAGCGCTCTAGCCAACTGAGCTAACCCCCCAAGGAGTTGCAAATGTAGTTGTTGAAAATCACTACTCCCAAATTTCTTCCTTCCCATCAAGCCATAACTTAACAGCTGCGGTTGTAACAGATTTAGGACGCTCTAGTGGCAAACTCAATGCCCTATCCCAGCAAAGACTTGCTAGTACACCAAGTGCCCTACTAACGGCAAATAATACAGTATAGAATTCGTATTCAACTAAACCATAGTGAACAAGTAATGCACCACTATGCGCATCTACATTTGGCCATGGATTTTTAACCTTACCTAATGATTGTAAAATTGGTGGAACAGTTTCGTAGATATTCCAAACTGTTTTAACCATTGGATCATCTGCCATATGCTTTTTACCAAATTCCATTTGCGCAGTAAAGCGTGGATCTGTTTTACGAAGCACCGCATGACCATATCCTGGAACAACTTTACCAGCAGCTAGTGTTTGTTGCACATACTCGGCAATTTGTTCTTTAGTTGGTTCTTGTGTTCCTAATGATTCTTGCATTTCATAAATCCACTTAATCACTTCTTGGTTAGCTAATCCGTGTAAAGGTCCCGCTAGTCCATTCATGCCTGCTGCATAACTTAAAAAAGGATCACTCAATGCAGACCCAACTAAATGTGTGGTATGTGCAGATACGTTTCCACCTTCGTGGTCGGCATG
>Ga0214919_10006715_pt1 | contig 15723 bp, 15 predicted proteins | sample LL1503_MetaG_FD_177994 | JGI IMG/M metagenome (GOLD analysis project Ga0214919, IMG submission 177994) | Freshwater microbial communities from Lake Lanier, Atlanta, Georgia, United States - LL-1503 | ecosystem: Environmental > Aquatic > Freshwater > Lake | place: USA: Georgia | collected... | reverse complement strand
GCAGTTCAAGGATTAGCTATCAAGTTTCTCTCTGTCAATCCGAAGACGATTTCATATTATGAGGGAAGCATTCAATTAGGTTCCATTCTCATCCCCAGATCTCGAATAGCCGCATCATTAGTGGCTCTACCGAGTCTCGGTCTTGCTCATGTCTTTTTAAAATATACAAAACATGGGGTCGCAACGAAAGCGACTGCGCAGAATGCTGAGATCGCTGAATCATGTGGAATCAATGTTCGTAAAGTGCGCTATATGACAACTGGGATTGCTGCAGCGTTAGCGGGTGTTGCTGGGTCGGCGACAATTATGGTTTTGCCAATTAATCCCCAGTCTGGCTATCGGTTTGCAATTACTGCCTTTATAGTTGCAATCGTTGGGGGTTTAGGAAGTTTTTACGGATCAATAGTTGCCGCAATTCTGATGGCAGTTGGGCAAAATCTTTTAGCTTGGAAAACCGACCAGATGCTGGCGGATGCACTCATCTATATTTTGTTACTCGGCGTTCTGATATTACGCCCATCGGGTTTAGCAGGTCTATTGAAGTCCAAAGCAAGATGATGAAAGAATCTTTAACCGCAACTGTGATTGGCGAAGAAATTTACACAGCTTTAGTTAAGCAAAGAATAAAAGTTTCTTTAGGTTTATTATTTGCGATGGCAGCTGCTTTGCTAATTCCTCAAATAATTGAGAACCCTTATTACTTGGCCCTAGCGTCCGAAACGTTGATCATGATTGGTTTGGCAGTCAGTTGGTCAATTTTCTCAGGGCTGACAGGATATATATCTTTCGGTCATGCGCTGTTTTTTGGATTAGGGGCATATACGACTGGACTCTCAATGGATAAGTGGGGAATTTCGATTGAAATCGCATTGCTTTGTGGTGTGGTTCTAGTTGGACTAGTTGCTTTCCTGATGGGATTGTTGACTCTGCGCCTCAAAGGGCATTATTTTGCAATTGCAACTTTGGGTGTAGCCGAATTTGCGAGAGCACTTGTTGAGTGGGGCAGTTCATTCACGCATGGTGTTTTTGGTTTTCCTTTGCCAATGGATGTCGTGGCGAGATCAAGTCATGTTAAGTTTTTTTGGATTTTGATTGTCACTTCAGTGGCGATTGCGATTGGATTGAAAATACTTTGGTCATCTTTTGGTATGCGCTTAATCGCAATACGCGAAGACGAAACAGCAACTGAATCACTAGGAATTAACCCATCTCGCGCAAAGATAATATCTTTAGTTATTTCTGGCTCACTAACTGGTCTTTTGGGTGGACTATTTGCATGGACCCAAGGTTTTGTAACCCCAGAGGAGGTTTTCGCATCTAGATGGAGTCTTGAACCTGTGTTGATGTCAATTCTTGGTGGGTTAGGGACACTTATCGGACCGATATTCGGTGCAATAATATTTTTCCTGCTACCACAAGTCATGATTGAAAATCATTTCATCCTTGAGAAGAGAGATGAACTTTATTTAGTTTTAGTTGGTGTTGTGATGGTTCTAATCATGCTTCTTGCAAAGAACGGAATAATGGGGATCTTACAAAAACGAAAGTTCTGGCCAAAGGGGTTTCGCTTATGAAACCTGAGATCGACAATAAACCAAGTAACGACATTGTGTTAACCGTAAGGAATCTGCATAAGTCTTATGGTGGAGTTTTAGCGATCAATGGCCTCAATATTGATGTTCAAAAACAAAAGATCACTGGTCTAATTGGCCCCAATGGATCGGGTAAGACAACGACGTTTTCGATTATCTCAGGTATGACGATGTCGGACAGTGGTGAAATAACTTTCAATGGCGAATTGATTACACAACTGAAACCATTCCAAATATCAAATAGGGGACTATTAAGAACATTTCAACTCACAAGGGTTTTTCCTAAGATGACCGTCCTTGAAAATTTGACTGTACGGGATGGTTTTCGAAAGGCGATTAATGATCAGTTGATGTGGGAGCTGATTGAAATTGTTGGACTAGCAAACAATCTCTCTGATATGGCCGGGACACTTTCTTTCGGACAACAGAAATTACTTGAATTGGTTCGCGCGGCATGTCGTAAGCCAGTTGTGATGTTATTGGATGAGCCATTCGCTGGAGTTAATGAGACAATGGAGAGAAATTTAGTTGATTTTATTCGCCATCTTCAAAATGAACGGCATTGCACATTTGTTTTGATTGATCATGAAATGCGTTTAATGATGGAATTATGTGACCACATTTACGTTATGTCAAATGGCTCCTTAATTTTCCAAGGTAGCCCAATCGAGGTGCAGAACGATCAAGGAACAAGAGATGCATACTTCGGCAAAGGAAGGATTGGGGTGTCAGTAAATTGAAAATAGAAATCAACAACGAATCACGATCAGCGGCAACAGAATCTTCAGAATCTAAGGAAATAGAAATGCTTTCCCTAGTTGATGTATCGGCAGGATATGGGCAGCATCGGGTTGTAAAAAATGTCAATTTGGTGGTTCCGAAATCAAAATTAGTTTCAATAATCGGGCTTAACGGAGCGGGAAAATCAACAGTACTTAAATCAGTGCTTGGGCTTAATCGCTTATTCTCGGGTGAAATCTCTGTTGATGGAGTTGAGATTACAAGACTGAGAACCCATGAAAGAGTTAAGCACGGAATGGGATACGTACCACAAGGTCGTCAAGTTTTCCCTGATCTGACAACATACGAGAATCTTGTAATGGGTGGATTTCTTCACAAGCATGTAATCACGGATCGGATTGAGGAGATGTTCGTCTTTTTCCCACGTCTTCGAGAACGCTCTAATGTTTCTGCGGGAGCCTTGTCAGGTGGAGAGCAACAAATGTTGGCGATGGCTAGAGCATTAATGATGACACCAAAGATATTGATTCTTGACGAGCCAACATTAGGACTAGCACCTGCACTAGTCGAGCAAGTTATGGAAAAAGTGCTGGAGATGCGTAATTTCGGATATTCAATGTTGATGGTTGAGCAGAATGCAACTCTCGCCTTAGAAATAAGTGATTTTGCATATTTGGTAGATTCAGGTACTTCAAGTCAACGTTTTGAAGCATCTAAGTTATTGGAGAGTGAAGAAGTCGGTCGTAAGTACCTCGGCCGTAAATAACCCTTAGTTATCTGACATGCGACGGCGATTTACTAGATCTCCTCGATATAAGTTATTACTCAGTTCATCCAATTGCGTAATCACTGATTTTGTCTTGTCATTTGCCAGATGCTCGGCAATGTTGATTAAAGAGTTATCGGTTTGAACTTCAATATGCGATCGAAGTTGTTTACCAGAGAGTGTTATCGAAGTGTTATTGAGTAACCCCCGTTTATTTAATGACGAAATTGAGTCGTCAGTTGAATCTTTTGACCATCCGAGCCCATCAAGAGATCCGATAGGGTCGCTTCCGCGAGCAGCGAATGTCAAAACCAATAACTCCGGAGGCGATAGCTCTAAACCAGATATTCGCAGGTGGCTACCGGATCTGTACTCTCTGATGAGATCAGCCGCTCGCCAAAGTCTGGCGAAAGGTTCAGTGGGAAGCGGGTCGTCTTTCAGAGCTTTAAATAGATGAAATCCGTTTGGATCTAAAAGGTTGACTAGAGAAATCAGAAAATCTGCGCACTGCAAAGGATCCAGAGATTTGGGCGCTGCCTCATTGAGCTGCGTTGCCGCTGAAGTAACTCGGACATTTTTAACTTTCTTGGCCGAAGTCTTTGCCCAACCGCTATTGAGTGCATTCGCAACAATGTCTATCGGAAAAATAAACAGCGCATCAGAAATTTGCTTAATATCAAGCGTTTCGAAAACTGCGCATCGACCGCAAAAGTAACCTTCCGATTCAAATTTAATTGATCCATAACTCGGCCATTTAGCCTTGAGCCCTAGCTGCTCATACGAGGTTTGTGCCAATGGCGAGTAGTAAACCGCTGCTCCAATCGCGTCAACCAAATCTCGCAGTTTTCTAATAGCACTAAAAGTACTTTCTTCCATTAAGTGTGAGTATAATCTTTAATTGTCCGATGTATATTAATTCCGAGAATTAAGGATTCAAATGACCATCACCGAGGAATTTGCTGAATTTATAACCGAAATCGGCTCCACCCCGCTTATCCATGAAGATATTGAAGCGACGAGGTACTTACTACTCGACTACATCGGATGTGCATCAAATGGGTCATTGACGAATTCTGCCAAAGTTGGACAAGTTTGGGCTTCTCGTCTTGGGGCGGTTGGTACAAAACAGCCAGTTATCGGAAATGGCGTACTGATGTCTGGTTTGCAGGCAGGCATGGTTAATGCCATCGCAAGTCATTCCATTGAGTTTGATGATGTCCACAACGCTGCATCATTGCACCCAGCTGTAGTTATTTTTCCGTCTATTTTCGCTGCACAGTCGATTACGAAATCGTCTGATCAAGAAGTTTTAGTTGCGGCAGTAAAAGGTTATGAAGCAATGTGTCGACTAGGGAGAAGTGTCTACCCCCCAGGTCACTACGCCCGAAATTATCATCCGACATCCACGGTTGGCGTGTTTGGTGCAGTGGCAGCAGCAGGATCACTTTTCAATCTGGATAAAGATCAATTAGTGAATGCATTCGGTATTGCCGCAACGATGTCGGCGGGAAGTATGCAATTTTTAGTTGATGGTTCTTGGACTAAACGCCTACACCCTGCGCTCGCAATGCGAAACGGAGTTGAAGCGGCAATGCTTGCTTCATGTGGATTTGTGGGAGGGCGGGATGGAATTGGAGGACCAAAGGGCTTTTTGAATAGTTTCAGTTTGGATCCACGTGAAAAATATCTACTTGAAGATCGAGATACAAGACCGCACGAAGTCAGAAATACTTCGATAAAGGCCCACACTTGTTGCAGATATAAACAAGGTCCGATTGATATTATTCTTAAAATTTGTCGAGAAGAGAAGTTCCTTCCATCTGACGTAAGCAAAATAACAATTGGATTGCCAACCTTAGGAATGGAAATTGTTGGTGCGCCACATGACCAGAAGATAAATCCAAACTCTGTAGTTGATGCGCAATTCTCAATGCCGTTCGGCGCCGCAGTGGCAATTTTATTCAAAAAAGCCGGACTTGATGAGTACGTAGAAAGTAGTCTCACCAATCCAGAAATTAAGCGATTAATGGCCTTGACTCATTGTGAATCCGATCCAGAAATTGATCAATATTTTCCACACGAATGGCGAGCTTGGGTGAGAATTGAGACCATTGATGGCAGGAGATATAGATCGGAAATTATCAATCCAAAAGGTGATCCGCAGAATCCATTAAGCGCCGCTGAGCTTCGCGAGAAATTTCAACAACTAACAAAGGATTTATGGAGCGCAGACAAGCAGGATCAAGTGGCCAAATGTTGTTCAAGATTTGGTATTGATGGTTCATTTGATGATCTGATGCAAGTACTAACCGTACAATGACTCCACTTTTTGGCTTCATGGGGTCCGGAAGGATCATTGATGCGGTGATGCCGCAGCCAGAAGATTTTTTACGACTTGCACAACAGGTAGACAGATTGGGATACGACTCCATTTGGGTCGGGGACCATATTTCAACTCACAATCCCGTGATGGACGCGATGACAATACTCACCTACTTTGGCACAGTTACTAAAAAAGTTAAGTTGGGAACTGGAGTTTTATTACTTGCGTTGAGGGATCCAAGTTTGGTTGCCAAGCAAATTTCAACACTTGATTGGTTGACATTAGGACGAGTAATTGTTGGTGTCGGGGTCGGTGGAGAAGATCCGAGCGATTTTAATGCAGTTGGTGTATCTATTAAAGAACGAGGTGCGAGGACAGGTGAGTCCATCCTTGCGATGAAATCATTATGGGCATCTGATTCGGCGTCGCATCACGGAAAATTTTTCAACTTTGATGATGTGAGCATCAAGCCACAATCGATACAAGATGGAGGACCCCCAGTATGGCTTGGCGGTCGATCTCTTGTGGCGCTTAAGAGGATCGCCCAAGTGGGAGATGGATGGTACAGCTACATGGTTTCTCCGCGCAGATTTGCCGATGGTATGACCATTATCCAAGACGAAGCCAAACTAATTGGAAGAGATATCTCTGATTTAACTGGTGCCTTACTGGTACCGATCAGAATCGGAGACAATGAAAAAGAGGCACGGCGCGAATTGGCTGATCATTTAGCGAATCGTTATGCCAAAAAATTCGACGATCACGTGATTGATAGTTACTGTCTCGCGGGGAGTACTTTAAAGATTCGCGACAGAATCAAAGAATACCTTGAAGCAGGAGTTTCGCATGTGGTATTTATGCACGCTGGTCCAGTTTCGGAGTTACAAGATGCCAGTGCACATATATACGAGGAAGTAGTTAACAAGCCATGGAACTAAAAGAATCATTAGGTATGACCGGGATTATTAAGAGAATTGAAGAGTTTTATAATGAGCATGTTTTGCCCCGTGAAGAAGCGTTGGCTTATCGCTTTGATGACTCAATTTTGGGCCTAGATGATAAAGGACTTTTGCACCCTGAAATTTGGGCTGCCAAGAAAGAGATAATGAAATTGTCAGGTGAGGCTGGTTTGTATTCTCTTCACCTACCAACTTCAGTTGGCGGTGGCGGTTTGGATCGTGCAGAAATGCTTCTTGTAGAAGAAAAAGTTTATAGTTACGGTTATCGCTTAAATCCTGCAATTTTGTCTTGGTCAGAGGGCGCAACTCCGAGAGTTATTTGGTGTGGAGATCATCAGAGAGAGCAGTTCGTTGATCCACTCGTTCGCGGAACTAAGACATCATTCCATGGCGTCACTGAAAGAGAAGCTGGTTCAAATTTATTTGATATGAAAACTCACGCAGTTGAGCGCAATGGCGATTGGGTTCTGAATGGATCAAAGTCATATATAACGAATGCTTTCTATTCTGATGTTGCACAAGTTTTATGTATCACAGATCCGGGAAAAGGCAAAAAGAGTTTTTCATATTTTCAATTTGATACTGCTGAGTATTTGAAGAAAGGCTTTCGTCGGGGGAAGCTCCAACAGACAATGTGGGATGACGGATTCACGGGCGAAATTTATTTTGAGGACGTAGTACTTCCGGCCGCAGCAATGATTGGTGAACGTGGACAGGGGTTTGACATCGCTATGTCATCAATTAATTGGACTCGACTAAGACGAGGTGGAATGTGCAGTGGCTGGTCTAAGTTATTAATTGATTTAACAATTGAGAGAGCCCAAAGTCGTGCTATCAATGGCAAGTCATTGGGTTCGCGCCAGGGTATTCAATGGATGGTTTCTGATATGTATCTTGATTGGTTTCAAACTCGGGCACTTTCGCTTCAAGTTGCGAATGATTTGAACGATCCTGGTCCATGGTGGCGGATGCCACGATCACAAGAAGAAATCAGAAAAATATGTCTTGTCAAATTAGCTAACGATGAAGCTTTCTACCGCGTTGCGGATCGTGCATTGCAAATACACGGAGCTAGCGGAGTAATGAAGAATTCAATAATCAACAAGCTTTTTTTGATCGCCCGAAATTTCCGAATACCTGGAGGAAGCGATGAAGTGCAAAGGACAACAATCGCTGAAACACTCGGATTGAAGGACAGATGAAATTTGGTATTTTTCTAACCAACCAATCAACGATTGGTGTGGATCAGAAGACAGAATTTGAGAATCAACTAGACGTTGTTCGACGAGTTAGAGACTTCGGTTTTGATTCGATTTGGACAGGACAGCATTATCTGTCAACTGGTATCGAAATGATGCAACCGCTGCCTTTCCTATCGCGGATCGCGCCTGAAGTTGGAGACCTCAAGGTTGGACTTGGAATAAACCTGCTCGCATTACATAATCCGGTGGAGATTGCAGAAAACTATGCATCGCTAGATATTATTTGTGGAGGAAATCTAATTTTTGGTGTTGGTCTTGGATATCGGGACGAGGAATATGCTGCATTTGGATTAGGAAAAACAGGAAGAGTAAGTCGCTTTGAACAAAACCTTGGTGCACTGAGGTCGCTTTGGAGCGAAGATGATACTGAAATCAATTTACCCTGGTGCTTTGTGAAGGATGCTCGACCCAGTATCAGGCCGATCCAAAAAAATCTGCCCATTTGGATGGCTGCAAATAGTGATTCAGCTGTCCAACGAGCAGCGCGTTTAGCTGATGCTTGGATCATTAATCCGCACGCAACATTTTCTACTATTGAGCGTCAGATCGAACTTTTTCGTGCATCAAGAGCAACTTCGGCAACTGAACAGCCAGCAATTAGAGAGGTTTTCTGCGCTGAAACTCGAGAAAAAGCTATAGAAATTGCAAGACCGTTTTTGCTTGCTAAGTACAGTTCCTATCAGTCGTGGGGCCAGCATAAAGCACTTCCTGGAGAAGAGTCATTTGACATTCCTTTCGAAGACCTTTTGGAAGATCGCTTTATAGTCGGCTCTCCAAGTGACTGCATTAAAGAGCTTCAAAGATGGATTCTCTTGGGTGTAGATCATCTCATTATTCGCACACATTGGTTTGGCATGTCAACAGAAGACTCTTCAAATTCAATGGAACTTATTGCAAAATTTGTAATTCCTGCATTGTTGTAGTAGTATCAAATGTCTGATGTATTAAAAATATCTAAATTGGGGGAATAATGGTAAAAGTAGCTATAGGACAATTCGAAAGCACCTTGGACGTTCAAGGGAATCTTGACAAAATTATTAAACAAATCAGGGAGGCCGGCTCAAACGGGGCAAAATTGATTGCATTCCACGAGCTAGCTACTACACCATATTTTTGCTTCCAGAACCGTAATGCTGAGTGGTTCAAAACGGCGGAGACGATTCCTGGGCCGTCAAGCGATGCGATTACGGCAGTTGTTGAAGAGACAGGTGTATCAGTTATGTTCCCGCAATATGAACTAGTGGGTGAAAAAAGATTCAACACGGTCGTACTTATTGAGCCAGGAGTCGGCATTGTAGGAAAATATCGGAAATCGCATGTCCCTGCTTCCAAGGCACACGGCAAGCAGGGAGGGGCTGAGGAGAATTGGTATTTTTCGCCCGGCGATACCGGATTTGTTGCGTTTAATTCAATTACCGGATTAAAAATTGGAACCTTAATTTGCTACGACAGGCATCATCCAGAGGGGCAACGAGCATATGGCTTGCTCGGCATTGACATTCTCTTTGTACCGACCGCCTCTTATAGAAGTTTCATCACAGGACCAATTTGGGAGGCTGAATTGATGTCAGCTGCTTTTCAGAACTCATATTACGTGGCTGGAATTAACAAGGTCGGTGCAGTTGATTTCCTGGAAGAGCCGCACCGATATCCCGGACGCTCACTTTTCATCGATCCAGAAGGTCAAGTCTTAGTCAAAGCAGATGATCAGGCAGGAATAATTTATTGCGAAATTGACCCAGAAAAACCTTCAAAAGTAAGAGAGCCGTTGAATTTTTTCAAATTCCGCCGACCTGATCTTTATGCTTCCTTGACCAAAGAAAACAAGTAAATGCAATGTCGGGTAGCAGTGAAACGGATTTTGGATTCAATTTAACAAGTTTAAGAGAATCTAGAAAAGTTAAAGAAACAGAATTTGAAAGAAACCATCCAAAGTCCAAACAGTTGTTTGAACGGGCATTGGAAGTGATGCCAGGTGGCAACACGCGATATCAAGTTTTTTTCAAACCGTTTCCTTTTTACGCTTCCCGTGGTAATGGGTGTCGATTATTTGATGTCGATGAATTTGAATACATTGACCTTGTCAATAACTATTCGTCTCTTATTCATGGTCATGCGAATACTTCAATTATTGGTACTTTGCAAGAGCAGGTAGCGGCTTCAACTGCTTTCGGTGCGCCTAGCTCACTTGAAGTTGATCTTGCAGAAGAATTGACTAAGCGCTTCGCCTCAATTAAAACTCTACGGTTTACTAATTCTGGAACTGAGGCTGTTCACTACGCAATTCGGACTGCACGCGCATTTACGAATCGTGAAGATGTAATCAAAGTTGAGGGTGGCTACTCTGGGGGAGTAGACGCCGTGCAAGTTAGCGTAAAAAAACTTGGTGTTAAATCGACTGACTCAGTTCCTGAATACGGTGTTCCGGACGCACAACGAGAACACACACATGTAATTCCATTTAATGATATTGAAGGAGCTATCAAGAAAATTCGCGAGATTGGGAGTACTTGCGCCTGTTTAGTTATCGAACCTATTCAGGGCTCCGCCGGTACTTTGCCCGCAGATATCGAATATCTCAAGGAGATAAGAAAAATCACATTGGAGCTTGGAATAGTTTTAATCTTTGATGAAGTTTGGTCTGCGAGAGTTTCGTTTGGTGGTGCACAAGAGATATACGGAATTGAACCTGATATCACCGCGCTAGGTAAAATCATTGGTGGCGGATTACCGGTTGGTGCATTTGGTGGTCGGTCGGACATCATGGCAGTAAATGACCAGCGTCGAAGCGAGTTCGTGATGCATGCAGGAACTTACAATGCCAATCCGATGACGTTGGCAGCTGGCTTGGCCTCAATGAGATTATTGACACGAGAAAAGACTGAAGAAATCAATCGGCGTGGTGACTACCTACGCAATCGAATTAACGAGATCGCCGAATCAAAGGGTGTGCCTATTTGTGCGAGTGGCGTAGGGTCTTTGCTTCAAGTTCATACTGGGTATTCTCCACCGAAGTCTTTTCGAGAGGCGATTAGTCGACCGATGGACGCACAAGGTTTGCTTTTCTATCTGATGCTTGAAAGGGGATGTTTTCTTGCCCCCGGACGGTGCACGATGAATATATCAACTGCGATAAAAGATGAAGACATAGCAATAATTGAAAGTGCACTAATCGCATCTATTGAAGAACTTAAGAAATGTGTTAAGTGATGTCTCACACATTTTCAGGAGTTGTACCGCAGACTCGTGGAGAAGAGACAATCTGGTTTGATCAATGCCAAAAAGGAAGACTTTCAATTCTGAAGTGTTTGGAATGTGAAAGTTATAGTTTTTATCCAACATCAGTTTGCCGGAGTTGCTCATCACGATCAGTAGAGCTGATAGATGCAGATGGGCGAGGAGTAGTACATACGTTTTCGTGGGTCTATCGAGCACCTCCTGGATTTGAGACTTCTGTGCCATATAACATCACAATTGTCGAGCTTATTGAGGGTGTCAAATTGATGAGCCGTGTTGTATGTGACGAAGAGACTTTAAAGTGTGGACTTGAGGTTCAAGTAAGTTTTGCCAAAATAACACCGGATTTTCAAGTACCGGTTTTTGTACCCATTGATCAACCATGAAAACTAGTGAGCCAATTTTGGCGATAGTCGCCGCATCTGAAGCGCCATCAGCCGATTCTGGAAAGTTTTCACCAGGAGCGCTTATGGCTGAGGCATCGGCAATAGTGATGAACAGTGCAGGTTGCAGCAAAGATGATGTCGACGGCCTCTGGTCCGCATCCTCATACCACTACATGCCCACGCTTTCACTAGCTGAGCAATTAGGTATCAGGCCTCGTTATTCGGACTCAACAACCATTGGTGGTTCGTCATTTGTTTCGCACTTGGGTCATGCTGCCGCAGCGATTAATGCAGGTATGTGCAACGTCGGGTTGATTGCATACGGGTCAACTCAACGGAGTGATGGAGGAAGAGTAGTTCGTTCAATGTCCGAGTCGCTCTGTTATGAGGTTCCTTATGGTTTGGTTTGGCCGATTACCGGCTACGGATTGATGGCGACTCGCCATATGCATGAGTTTGGAACCAAACCTGAGCACTTAGCAGAGGTTGCAATTGCGGCTCGGGAGTGGGCAATTCTTAACCCAGAAAGTTCCCAAACTAAATCTTTATCGCTTGATGATGTACTTGAATCACCAATGATTTGCAGCCCGTTGCATCGTTACGACTGCTGCCTAGTAACTAATGGTGGCGGTGCGTTATTAGTTACCACTCCTGAGCGTGCACGGGATATGACTGACAACCCTGTTTATGTTTGGAGTGTGGCCGAGTCCCATAGAAACAGGTTCATATCTACAATGCCAGATTACACATCGTCACCAGCAGCTGACACTGGAAGAGTTGCAATGCAAAGAGCTGATGTAACTCACAAAGATATTGACACATACCATTTATACGACGCTTTCACAATTGCCGTGCTCGTGATGTTAGAGGATCTGGGCTTATGTCCGAAAGGTGAATCTGGATCGTTCGTGCAAGACGGCAAACTTCGACCTGGTGGTGGCTTGCCAGTGAATACAAGTGGAGGTGGTCTCTCATATAGGCACCCAGGCATGTTGGGGATTTTCTTGATTATTGAAGCCTTCACTCAACTTCGCAATAGTGGAGGACCAAGACAAGTTGAGAGAGCGCAGTGCGCACTTGTTCATGGTTTGGGTGGGGTTCACATGTCGGGCGTAACTGCGATTCTTGGCAGCTCAACTTGGAGGATTTGATCTATGAGTTCTGAAAACTTTTCAATTGGGATTAAGCCATGGGATGTTTCGAATACAGGTATTGATTGGATTTTCGACCGAGAAAATGAGACATCCGACAAAAAAACTAATTTCAAATTGGCAAATGATGCATGGAATATTCAACGGGTGGGCCTTGCTGATCGGTCACCATTAATTTCTAAAACAATGAATGAAGGAGGAGTTGACTTATCGAAAGTCTCTTTGAGCGACTTAAAAGTAGTCCCAATTTGCTCAAAGTCTGATTTGCGGATTTCACAAGAAGCGACTCCTCCATTCGGAAATCATCTTGCGGTAGATCGAAGTGAGATCAAACTCGTGTATCAAACTAGTGGTACAAGTGGAAAGCCATGCCTACTGGCACTCACTAGAAAAGATATGGAAACTTGGTGGCGCATAGGCTCGCGTGCATATAGATCTGCAGGCGTTTTCCCAAAACACACTGTGTTGGTCTCCTTTGGGGCTGGACCATTTGTTGCGGGGCATACGCATGGATCGATAGATCGCAATGGAGCTGCGCGAATTCCGGTTGCACCTGGGGATACCGAAAGAATTATTAATGCGGCAGAACAAGGAATTTTTGATACTCTTCTTGGTACTCCTAGTTTCGCTGGATATTTAGCTTCAACTCTAGAAAACAGGGGATTTGACCCCAGAGCGCTCGGGATCAGACACATTATTGTCGGCGGGGAACCCGGAGGCGGAATACCTGCCGTAAGAGAGCGTTTAGAACAAGCATTTAATTGTGATGTCACCGAAGCAATGGGACTGGGTGACATATCGCCATCGTTGTTTGGCGAGTGCCAAGTAAAACAAGGGATGCACTTTTGTGGTCAAGGTCTGGTTTGGCCCGAACTAATAGATCCGAAGACTAAGGAAGTTATAGAAATAGAAAAAGGAGCAGTAGGGGAACTTGTTTATACGGCATTGCAGAGAGAAGCAATGCCGCTAGTTCGATTTCGATCTGGTGACATCGTAGAAATTATGGGAACAGACTGTGAATGTGGCAGAACTAGTTTTCGAATGCGATGTATTTCAAGGTCAGACGACATGATTATCGTGCGCGGAGTAAACGTATATCCGTCCGCAGTTCTCGGGGTGCTAATGGAGTTTAAGCCAGACATTACTGGACGAGGACGTCTCGTCGTCGAAGGAGATTCAGTCGCAGTAACACCACCAGTTTTAATTGAGGTGGAGGTAAGAAAAAATGCTCAAATAAAAAACGGTTTGGCAGAACTGATCGCGGACAGAATCAGAGAGAAGTTAATTTTCCGCGCCAGAGTTGAATTTGTGGCAGAGGACGAATTCGGTGATTCAAATTACAAAACCAAATTACTAATTAGAAAGTGAGGCAAGTATGAAATTCGGAGCATTGTTTTTAGGAGATCCACCGTGGAGTCGAGTGGTTGATCTTGCGAAGAAGGCTGAGGAATATGGATTTGACTATGTTTGGACAGCGGATAGTCACATTTTGTGGATGGAACCTTGGTTGCAGTATGCACTCATTGCGCGCGAAACAAAGCGCATAAAGATCGGTCCATTAGTTACGAATCCAGGAACTAGGGACTGGTCCGTCGTCGGATCGTTAATGGCAACTCTTAATGAGATTTCTGACGGTCGCGCTGTCTGTGGGATTGGTCGTGGCGATAGTGCTAGACGAACCATTGGACAAAAGCCAGTATCAATAGGTGAATGGGAAAAGGCAATTCCAGTTATTAAGGCGATTGCCGAAGGCCGTGAAGTTCAAATGAATGGGGCGACAGTTCAGATTCCATGGGCTTCTGGGCATGAATGCGAAATGTGGGGTGCTGCTTATGGGCCAAGAGCATTGGGCGTAGTGGGACGTCAGTGTGATGGGTTCATCCTTCAACTTGCCGATCCAGACGTACTCCAGTGGTGCAGAAAAACAATCGATGATGCTGCTCGAGTCGCAGGTCGAGCATCAGCTGATGTTCGCACAATGATTTCAGCTCCTCCCTACGTAATTACTAATGAATCTGAGCGTAAGCACGCCCACTCGCAACTCAATTGGTTTGCAGGATCAGTCGCAAACCACGTAGCAGACATGGTTAATGCTCATGGTGCCGATGGTTTACCACCACAATTGACTGACTATATAAAGGGACGGCCAACGTACGACTACGACTATCACGGTAAGCCAAATAACCCACTTACGGATTACATTCCGTCTGAGATAAACGAGCGGTTCTGTGTAATTGGCACAGTGGATGATCACATAAAAAAACTAAAGCATTTAGAGAGTTTAGGTGTTGATGTATTTACTGGATATTTCATACATGACAACATTGATGAGACAATGAAAGCTTACGGCGAGCATATTATTCCGCAGTTTAAGTAATTTGATAAGTCGCAAATTAGGCGTGAGTACTAGAACTTCATGATTTCAACTTTGAGAAGCTTATTGTTTGTGCCTGGTAACCAGGAGGACTTGCATAAAAAAGTTATGCGAAGTTCTCCAGATGCAGTTGTTTTTGATTTAGAGGATTCTGTCGGTGCTGCCGACAAGATTGTCGCGAGAGTTGTGACATCAAAGGGAATCAACTATCTTCAAGACGCTAAAGCACAAGTCAAAATTATGATCAGAATCAATCAAATCGATAGCAAGTGGATTCTTGAAGACATCGCACATACTGTTACTCCTGATGTATTTGCGGTTCTTGTTCCCAAGGTAGAAACTTCCAAAGAAGTATTGGAGATTCGAAGAAACTTAGACGAAATTGGTTGTCACAGTATTGAAATTATTGCGGGCATTGAATCTGCGACCGGAGTTTGTAATGTCCGAGAAATCATAAGGGGTGGCGCAATCAACGGGATCTACTTTGGTGCGGAGGATTTTGTCACTGACATGGGAGGTTTACGTCGTGACGACAACCTAGAGGTGATGGTACCTAGAGCACAAATTGCTATCGAGGCAAAGAATGCGAAGATAAGTGCAATTGATATGGTTGTCGCTAACTTGAATGACTCAGACCGATTTATTCGAGAATCGCTCGAAGCTCGTGCATTAGGGTTCGGTGGCAAGTTATGCATTCATCCGAATCAAGTTCACCTTGCTAACGAGTACTTCTTGCCATCTAAGTCTGAAATCAAGCGTGCGCGTGAAATTTTAACTGCATATGAAATTGGGATTAGTGAAAAAAAAGGCGCTATTTCTTATGATGGTGAGCTAATTGATGCGCCATTAGTGGAGCGAGCAACCGCGCTAATCGCATTAAGCGAATCATCAAAATCAAACAGCGAGGCTTAACTCGAAGGGTACACATTCGA
>Ga0214919_10006713_pt1 | contig 15725 bp, 15 predicted proteins | sample LL1503_MetaG_FD_177994 | JGI IMG/M metagenome (GOLD analysis project Ga0214919, IMG submission 177994) | Freshwater microbial communities from Lake Lanier, Atlanta, Georgia, United States - LL-1503 | ecosystem: Environmental > Aquatic > Freshwater > Lake | place: USA: Georgia | collected... | reverse complement strand
CTGGGTGGATTTACACCGAAGCAGAAACTGGCCATGGCTGCATAACGTTTCTACTTCTGACTCCCTTGCAAAAGGGGGGGGATTACCATATGGCATTTAACCAATTTTGTAGTCACTCTTCTTATTGCAATTTAAATTCTCTTTAACTCATAGAGGCTTGTTTGCTTTTTATACCGTCACGCTCTGGACGGGTAGGGGGTGTCCAGAGTCTGGACGCTTTGGCGGATGTTGAGTTAACTTTTTTGGAGCAAGCATGTCAAATCTATTGATCATCCTAGGCGAAAGTCAAGCATCAAAAGTGTGATCTTTAAAGTTATGCTCAGGCCCAGTTTTAGGGTAATCAATCACACTTTTTATGAGGTGTAGATTAAAGTAGCTGAACATCATATTGCTCGTTATAAAGAAAATTATCGCAGGATGTAATTTTTTTGATTGGTTGCCTGATTTTAAAAAGACCACATCAAAAAGAAAACAAGAATAGAATTCAGAAACGGGGCAACGCCGTCCAGCTGCATGCTACATGAGAGCTGATGAAACTCTTGCTCATGATGGCTACTTTAATTCGCTCAAAATTATGCGCAGTAAATTATTTGTACCCGCTAGCCGCCCAGAACTTTTTTTAAAAGCCCTTGCCGGGCAAGCAGATGCTATCTCTTTTGATCTTGAAGATTCGGTGGAAGCAAGCCAAAAGCATTTGGCGCGTGATAACTTAAAAAGTTTTTTGCAAAGCATAATGAGTGCTTTGCCCGCAAAACTACTAATCGTTAGGGTCAACTCATTAAAAACATCTTTTTTTGCTGCAGATATAGATGCTGTTGTGTGTTCAACGCTCAATGTTCTCAATTTACCGATGGTTGAAAGCGCTGATGAAGTTCGTTATGTCGCAAATGAATTAACCAAGTTAGAAGCTGAGCGAGATATTAAAACTCAAATAAGAATACTTGCGAACATAGAATCGCCGCGTGGGTTGCGCCTAGCTTCAGATATCGCATGTAGCGATACAAGGCTAATGGGACTTCAAGTCGGTTTTGGTGATCTGTTGAGTCCGCTTAGCATTGATCCAACTGATCTGTTGGCTATTCACTCGGTATTGATGTCCGTTCGTCTTGCTGCGGGTGAAGCTTCCATTGACGCTTTTGACGGTGCTTATCCTAATATTTCTGACACAAAGGGTTTTGAGCGAAGTGCGATTCAAGCTTCTCGACTCGGCTATAGGGGTAAAAGTTGCATTCATCCGTGTCAAGTTGATCTTGCCAATAGAACTTTTCGACCAAGTCAAGCAGACATTGAACATTCACTGAAAGTGGTTGAAATGGCAGAAAAAAAATTAGCTGATGGCGTTGGAGCTTTTGTTGTCGACGGTAAATTATTGGATGGTCCTCTCATTGTGAAAGCGCAAACTATCTTGATGCAAGCACGCAGTCTTAACTTAATTTAGCTCGATTTAGTTAAATAATTTAAATTAATCTGTATGAAAAATACTCTTAACTTAATCTTTAATGTCTTCACTGTCATGCTTCTGGTGATGCTAAGAATGGGACCAGTTGTTGCCCAAGAAACGCCTTTGCCTAAGTTGATTAAGCTTATCGTTCCATTTTCTCCAGGCGCAAGTAACGATTTATTTGGACGCGCTTTGGCGCAGAGAATGAGTTCTCGGCTGGGCTCAACAGTCATTGTGGAAAACAGACCTGGCGCTGGAGGTTCAATTGGAGCAGATATCGTGGCTCGTGGCGAGCCAGATGGATCCATTCTCCTATTCAGCTCTAATTCATTCGCAACCAACGCAGCGATGACGGCGAAATTACCCTACGACATGAATAAATCTTTTGCACCTGTCGCAATGATCGCTAAAACTTCGATGATCTTTGTTGTAAACACAAATAGTCCTTATAAAAATTTGCCTCAGATCATTGGGGCGATGCGTGATCCCAAGCAGAAGATGAATTATGGCTCAGCAGGTTTAGGAAGCTTGGCGCATATTGGAACGGAATTATTTCACTCAATGGCTGTAACCACGGCCTTGCATATTCCTTACAAGGGTGTTTCAAATGCAATCACTGACATGATGGGTGACAACATTCAATTTATGATCAGCACCCCCGCTTCGGTTGGTGAGCAGGTGAGGGGAGGTAAGCTTCGTGCTCTTGCCGTGACTTCTCTAGAGCGATCAAAGTCTACCCCTGATATTCCAGCAGTATCTGAGTTTATACCTGGCTACGCTGTTGAAGCATGGTGGGGAGTCTTCGTGCCCGGTGAAACACCCAAGCCCATCGTGGATCGACTGAATTTGGTAATTCGTTCAATTACTGAGCAGCCGGATATGCGTAAACTATTTACGCAAGAGTCTGCAGAACCCGTTGCGATGACCGCATCTGAATTTAATGTCTATTACTCAGAAGAAATTTTGAAATGGAAAAAACTTGCACGTGAACGCAATCTCTCTTCTAGTAATCAGTAGACCATAAAGGGCTTGGAGACTTCAGTCCATTATTCGCACATTCTGTTTTCGTATTTCCTCAAGGCTGGCATCGTGTTGAGAAGGAAATTCGCTGTATGGTTTGCGGTTTTGGCCCCAAAGTCGGTGATCTTCTGCTGTATGAAAAATTTGGCGCTTTGGCATTGGTGGCCATTCAGATACAGACATCCACACTCGCAATAAATGTCTTCGATCGGGAATGGCGACTGCATCTTGATAATCCGTTCGACCGTGAACAATCATTCGGTTGTTAAGAAATTGAATATCGCCTTCAGTGAATCCCATATCTAGGTAAAACTCAGGCGAGGCGGCCACTTTGCGCATAAAATAAAGCGCTTCTGATTCTTCTTTTGTGTACGGTCTTTGACCACTTTTTTCGGCAAGGCGCGCGTAACCAGAAGGCAGGTAGCAAATTACATGGCCATCATGTCTGGTTATAAAAGGCACTCTGTCATCGCTGTATGTGCGGGTTGCATGCCGTCCATCTTCATCTGCCCGCTTTAGGTACAAGCCTCTTTCTAAAATATCAAATATGTCTGGTCGCTTTTCGACGATTTCGTTGAAAACTGCAAGAGCACTAGCTATACGACTCTCGCCACCAGAGATAGCGGTACGCAAACACATGAGGGCAACTATATCGCAAGAGTCAGTATGCATCAGTAGGCCGCCACCTTTGCGATAACCGCGTGACTTAGGCTCAACATCACTCACATCAATTACATGCCCGACTAAATCACCTAGGTAGGATTGAATCATGGGCTTGCTAATGTAGGAACTCAACCCCAAGTAAATACGCGTCATGTCATCGTCACTGTACTTTTGACGGGGAAGGCCCCTTAACATCAAAAACCCTCGACCACTTGCTAGCCTCTGAGGTAAATTGCGCATAAATTGACCCATTCGATTAAGAGGAAAGGTCTGAGGTGTAATGCTTGGAAAATCAAGATTGCCAAGAGAAAGTAGATAAGTCAACGCATCGTTAATTTCTTTCAAATCTACTTCGTCCAAAACGTGCAAACCGTCTTGCATCCAGTTGATTTGTGGGCCCCTCCAAGTTCCAGGTGTATCGATTGGAAATCCTTGTCTATTCATTTTTATTCCTTTGTAGAGTTGTAGATTGACTGGGGCAAATTTTTTTCTTCTGCTTGCACAATGATATTTTGCGACACCAATCGGTTATAGACTTCTAGCCCAAGTATTGGCTCAAGTACTTCTTTGGTGTGTTCGCCAATAGCTGGCGCATGCATACGCATCGCACCTGGAGTGATGGACATACGTGGGACTACGTTATGCATCGGCACAAAACCAAGTTCAGGGTCTTGCATTTGAATCAGACTCTCGCGCTCAATGACGTATGGATCTTTTGACAACTGAGCAGCGTCATAGACTGGCCCAACTGTAATAGCCTCGCGATCAAATAATTCGAGATTTTCTTGGAGTGTTTTGCTTGCAATAAATTGTCCAATCACTTTATCGACTTGGGTGACGTTGTTAAGTCTTGCGTCATTTGATTTGAAACGTGGATCCCTATTCATGTCATCTCGACCAATCACTTTGAACAACCGCGCAGCCGTGGTTTCTGTTGACGCAGATAAGCAAATCCACTGATCATCTTTTGTCTTATAAACATTTCGCGGTGAGTTTGTGGTAGAGCGACTTCCTGTGCGCGGTTTCACCTTGCCGCTTAGTTTGAAATTAGCAGCTTGGGGGCCAAGAATAGATAAAGTTGAATCAAACAGAGATAACTCAACAACCTGACCTTGACCGCCATTGACTCTTACATTCCACAAAGCAACCATGACGGCATATGCGCCGTAAAGTCCAGTGGTCATATCACCCAGAAAAATTGCAGGTAAGACGGGCTCTCGGTCCGAAAAACCGCTGATGGATGCATATCCCGAATAGCCTTCGGCTAAGGTCCCAAAACCTGGTTTATGTTGATAGGGCCCGCTATGCCCCCAACCTGAAATGCGAACGATCACCAGGCTTGGCTTGATTGCAAGTAACACATCTGGTCCAAGTCCCATTTTTTCAAGCACCCCTGGTCTGAAATTCTCTATCAATGCATCTGCTTGCTGAACTAGTTGCTTAATGATATCGATTGTTTCTATACGGCGAAAATCAACTGCAATACTTTTCTTGTTACGAGAGTAGACTTTCCAGTAAGTGGATACCCCGTCGATTTTCATGCCACGTAATGTATCGCCGCTAACGGGTTCGAGCTTAATCACATCGGCACCAAAGTCGGCTAGCTGAAGAGTAAGCATGTTGCCAGCTGCAACGCGAGACAAGTCAAGAATGCGTAATCCACTCAGAGGACCTTGCATTTGAGGCTGCCATTTTTTTTTATGAATTTCCATACTAATCATTTCTTTTTTCTAAAGTGTTATTAATAGGGATTTATCCGCGATCGCCTGATAGATATTGCTAAACAATTCAAAGCTTATTAAAAAGTTTGCAAAAAAAATTTAGTTCCATATTTATACAAATTATTAAATAATTTTGGTAATTAATTTAAAGGCATCTTTACTTTTTACAGGCGAAGATGATTTATTGAGAATATGCCAAATTTACACAGAGATTGATTTTGCAACTTCATGGGTAAAAGGTAGTTCTCAAGTTTTTTAATTTTTGGGCTCTCAATTTTGAACCTAAATCTTCGAAGTTGCAATTAGCAGTCGAACCAATATCTCAAATAAGATTCTTTTTAATTACCACTTTCTTTTGTGCAAGGGTGTAACCTACAGACCCATAGTTTACGAACTCTGATGCATTTCTAACCTGACCAGTAATGGATTCTGGTTAGTGGGAAGAATTCCGCAGTTTTACTAATTTTTCAATACCAACCGCCAAGTGTCCGAGTTGTTTTCCGAACGCTGGATGCACCGAAAATGAAACGACCCATTGACGATCTATGTCGTCTTGATTGAAGCTTTGCCAATTTAGCCTGTACTCATATGGCACATTGCTTTTAAGAATGCTTTCTACGCCATGCGCAAAGTGGCTAAGTTGCTCTCGAAATGGTGCGTCTAATTTCCCCGACTTTCGCCAAAGTCTGTCTATGTCTTCTAGCGTAATACGCTTCCACTCGAAGTATTTCGTTGCATTGTTAACTGGTTGGCTGGGTGGTTTGCTATCGTGTTCTCTTGTGATGCCAAGTACTTTTTTAAAAATGATTATTACTCGAAGAAATCCCTTCAGCAAAATCCAAAGCGATGTGATACCGCTTGAAGAAGGTGGAGGCGCGGATTGCTCGATAGCCTTCCAAATCACAGCCCGTGTCAAATACTCAGCCTCCTGCTCTAACCAGTACGCTTCGTTAAGTACCTTGATATGAGCCAAAGCATCTCCCCTGTCGTCGTATTCATCACTGACAAAAGTGCGGCGGTCGGCTTTGCAGTCGATGACGCGCCAGCCAGTGCCAGTAGGCCAAGCAAAGTACGGGTACTTTTGACGAAGATCGTGTGGTATTCGTATAAAACAATTAGAAATAAACCTGTCCAATTTGGTTGAACAGAATTAAGACTTCTTAAGCAAATTATTTGTATCCTCAAGCAGTTCAGCGATAGTGAACCCGTAGAATTTTTCAAACTTTCTTGTCCCAAGCCCGTGCATTCCTCTTTCTCCGCGGTGGTGCGGAGCGCAAATCGGCAGTACTAATTGCACCCGCTTCGTGCTGGTCTTTGATTGTTTCATTGAAAAAAAATGCAGCTCTGCCGGCGTTCCGGGGTAACCAATTTTTCTACACACGCAACAGCCTAATTCAGCAATTTTGGATAGAGTTGAAGGGTCGGTTTTACTCATTTGAACGGCTCCTAAATCACAAAGTTAGTAGACACGAAATCCGTAATCGCGCTTGGGAATACGAGCAGGAGTTGGCGGTGGCGGGGGAGGTGGCGGTAGGTTTAGAGTTGGCATGAGGTTTATTACCTCCTTGAGGGTGCCATCAGAATTGTTAATTTCTTTTTTCCACACACCACCGCGAGTTGCATGAAAATCTAAAGCGTTGAATTCGTCCTGTGTTATTGGGCGACCACCCTTGCCGTAATGAAAGCTGAATGCCTCTACAGTTCCGTCCCTGTAGACCGAACAACTTGCTCCTCGGTTGTAGAGGCTTTTGATTTCTGTAGTAGCAGGGCAGTAGTAAGTGGGGCCATAGTCTGATTTGCTTGGTTCTTCAGGCCGTTGCTTGCGCTTACTCGGCTTGCTTGATATGCATAAGTAGAGGACTATCAACAAGCCAATTGCTGATGGTATTTCAGTCATAAAAATCTCCAATTTAGCCACTTCGACGAATGTCTGGGTGTGGCAATCAGGAAAAAATCCACCCATAAAAAAACCCTCCAAGTGGGAGGGTTTGATCCCGCTTGGTTGCCGTAAGGCCGCATCTGCTTTCGCTAACCACCTTGCCGGGGGAGGCAGGTTGGTACGGGCAAAGCCCGTGTCTTGATGTGTTGACTTATTTTGAAACAGTTTTTTTCGGCTGTCAACAGGTTTAAACAACCCAGTAGATAACCTAACAAGTACCCTAGTAGGTACCCTAGAGGTACCCTGTTAGGTACCCTACGAGGGTTCGGTGCTAGAAACCTACGGAATTTTTAGGTCTTAAACATTAGGTTCAAAAGATGTACCAGCCTTCAAACACCATATAGCGCCCACGCACGATACTGCTCTCAAAAGCCTGATGCAGGCTCAGTAGCCTAAACACCCAATGACTCAGCTGTAAGCGTTATTTGATGTTGTAAAAAAGTCTGATTAAATTACCTTGAAATTGATGAAGGGCACTGGCTATTTGACTTGCCCATATTTATGCTCTCACCATTTTGGTAGGTACAGATTAAATTTCCTTGGCCATCTCGTTCGCTGTGATGCAATTGAAATGTTGCCGCTTGTGCAACTAAAAAAACAAGACCTAATGCGACACCAGCTAAATTTTTCATGTTTATCTTTCTTTGTAAGTTAATTTTTTGCTGAAATACTATTTGAAATTAACTAAGACACTTTAGGCTCGTTCGACATCTTTATCAAGCAATTTTACAAGGGTCTATTTTTTGGACGGTACTTGTCCCTTAGTTATTAGAGTTGGTAATTATGTTTGTGATTAGTTTGAAGATGGATAATTCGCTATTTTTCCAGTATGTGGATTACCCAAACGGAATCAAGCATCAATTGAAGCCGAATTGGTTTTTATTTGGAAACCATTGTGGTTTCTAAGATTGAAACATTAGGTTAAAGCGAAGCGACAGCCTTAAAAGCCCACGACGCGCCCGCGCACAATACTGCTCTCTTAACTCTGATGCTGGCTCAGTAGCCTCATAACTCCAAGACGCGCTCACGCGCCCGTGCGCGATGCGTGTGCTTGCTGATTCGAAATCAGTTGCCGCCGCTATCCACCTTGCTTTAGCGAATTTCTAGTTGATCGGCAGTACCAGTCTTAATTATCTTAGAAATACTTGCCATAACCTTGTCTTCCATACCTTTGAAGCCATGTTGGGTATGTGCTTGGCAAGCGCCACCAAAATAACCCGAACCACCGTAAACAGTAATAAGCGGCGCTTCAATCTGGGCGGCAACATTTTTGGCTGTTGCATACCTTGTTATGTTGCAAGGATCGTCAGCATGATGAACAAAAAATTGAGGAGTTGAAGATTTGTTGATTGCTTCAGGGTACTTCACCACCATATCAACTACGCCGGCAGTATGAACGACTCCCGCAAAGTAGTTGCTTGAATATTTTGTAATGGCGGCAGAGGTGAAATAACCCCTGCTGGTTGACAGCACCCAAACCTGCTTAATTGAGGGCAAACTACTTTTTACCAAATCTATTAGGGGTCGTATATCCGTAAATCGCTGTTCGGACATTTGGTAACCATCGTCACATGAAGTTGAGAAGTCTGATCTGCAATCAATCACAAGTGTGGCGACTTCGTTATCTAGCAGGCGAAGTCTCTCTCTTACAACGAAACTCCCGCCTTGTTGAATGTTTATCTGGTTAGTGAAGTAGTTAGCCGTGGCTCTAGCGAGGACAGGGGAACCGGGGATGATCGCTACCAGAATGCTCGGCTCAGTTGCATTGGGAAGGCGGGAAATAACTCCGGTCTGCTTCGCATTGCTAGCATCAACAGTAATGATTTTTTCTAATGGTGTTTGACCAACATTTTGAGCAACCGCTAATGATGTCCAAAAAGTAAATAGTAGAACTATTTTTAAAAAAGTCATGTTTCTTCCTTGGTTATTCCGGTCTTTTGGTCGCTTAGGTCGGATCGATGAGTGGGCATTTCAGGCTCCAAAAGCAACTTGAATTTTCTACACTTTACTGATTACGATTTGTTCTCAACGATTCCAAATCGTTAGACGGGGGTGTACTCGATACCAGTCTGTATTAAACCTACAAGTCCGATGTTGGTGGTGTTTAACGCTGTGTCTGCCGCCAGTACAACCAAGTCACCAGCCTTCATGCCATCAGCCAACATTTTGATAAATGGTGCTTTTTCTGCCGCTGAAGGATTGAACCCAACAACATTTCTCCAGAGGGTTGTGACGATAGCGTCGTTTGTAGTTGCCCCAACTGCTGAAAGAGCCAAGGCTCCAAGGTCGGAATAACTCATTCCCTTGTCCGTGTAACTAAGGCCAATGCCTACATAAGTTGGATTTTTGACTGAACTTGATCCAAGTACGGCTCCAATTACCTTGGCAGTAATACCAGCGTTCCCATCTAAATCAATAGCGATGGTTTTATCTGTGAACTTCAATCGCTCAATGCCAGTCAAAGAGTCAGTTCCGTCACTGCCACTTCGTTTGTCGGTTACGCTGAAGGCTTTATTTATCAATGCAGTTTTGTAATTTCCCCAAGTGCTACTGAACTGGGCGGTATCAATGCCAGTTCCTCCGTTTAATTGGTCGTCACCTTGATCTCCTATCAAAGTATCATTTCCGTCCCAACCTTCAATCAAATCATTTCCTGCACCGCCATTGATTATGTTTGCTACTTCATTTCCATAGAGTTTATCGGCGTAAGAAGAGCCGTTCAAATTCTCAATCGTAGTGCCAAAATTTACTGTGATTTGACCTGCGGAGGTAATGTTCGATGCCTTGCTGTTACCGATGAATCCCCAATAGCCCGGAGTCAGATAAATCGTACAGCCCTGATTGCATGACGCGGCAGAGATGGTGTCAGTACCTGTTCCGTCCCAGATGAAGTTGTTGTCTGAGGTACTGATCGAATAGGTATCGTTACCGATGCGCGATGTCTTGCTGGGCCCATACAGATACTGAAGGGCGGCTATGTCTAGAACGCTGTACTTGAGGTAGAACTGCGCCGGCGATTCCGTGTAACTCATCACCGTGTAGGCGGTCTTATCCTCCGAAGTCGAAAGAGAGGGCGGCGTTTCAATGACTCCAGAAACCGGATTGGGGCCGCCAAACGGATGCTTTAGCCCGAGCGCATGGCCAAGTTCATGGATGAGAGTTAGCGCGCCGTAGGTTCCATCTCTAAGCGTTGGATTATCTGGCGAACTGGGAGAGTTGTCCAAAAATAGATCGCTACCAGCAAAGACACTGTCTGGATAATCCGCGTAACCAGATGAGCCTTTACCATTTTTGCTTTGGTCATTGTTCGAGAACGTGATTGTATTCAAAGCACTCGCATCAGAACTCTTGACGAAACTCAAGTCAAGAGCAGTGCTAACGTAATTCAGCGCATCCAAAGCCCTTTGCTGCTGAACGGAAGTGAAAGGCTTCCATGATTTAGCATCCTTGTTAGATGTGTCGTAAGAGGGTAGCGAAGTGGGGAATGTGTAATTGAAGGTTTTAGTTGATCCCAATAAATCTAAAAACCTTAGTCCCGCCGCCTCATCGGGTAAAAGTGCATCAATCCAATAAGGTAGCGCCTGTGCTCCGTTTGTATAGATGACTTTTTCTATAGAACTGGGAATCTTGACGAAACTCGCGGATACATAAGCAGTGTCCGTTCCAGATGAGTCGTCAATGTACTGATGCTGATTGCTTATGTAGTAAGTGTCGTTACCGTCGCCACCATCTAGTGTGTCATTACCATCACCACCATCTAATGTGTCGTTGCCCTCGTAACCGTAGAGTTTGTCATCTCCAGAGCCACCAATCAGTTGATCATTGCCAGTACCACCATAAAGCACATCATTGCCAGCACCGCCATCTAATAACTTATCGCCTGTGCCTGTGTATGCATTTAGAACATCGTTTCCGTTACCGCCATAAAGTGAATCTTTACCACCGTTCTGGGCAAACAACTTATCTTCGCCGTCGCCCCCCTTGAGAATGTCATCTCCAGAACCACCATCAAGTGTGTCATTTCCATCACCACCATCTAATGTGTCGTTGCCCTCATACCCGTAAAGTTTGTCGTCTCCTGAACCGCCAATCAATTGATCATTTCCAGTGCCACCATCAAGTTCATCGTTGCCAGCACCACCATCTAATAATTTGTCCCCAGTTCCTGTATAGGCGTTCAGAACATCATTGCCGTTACCGCCATAAAGTGAATCTTTGCCGCCATTTTGTGCAAATATCTTGTCGTCGCCATCCCCGCCTTTGACAATGTCGTTACCTTCACCACCATCTAGGGTGTCATTACCTTCACCGCCATCTAGTGTGTCATTACCTTCGTAACCGTAAAGTTTGTCGTCACCTAAACCGCCAATCAATTGATCATTACCACCTCCACCGTTTAGTTGGTCATTCCCCGCGCCACCATCTAAAAGTTTATCGCCAGTGCCTGTATAGGCGTTTAAAACATCGTTTCCATTTCCACCATAAAGTGAGTCTGTCCCATCACTTTGAGCATTTATTGTGTCGTCACCATCGCCGCCATCTAGTATGTCGTTACCACCACGACCATAAATAATGTCGTTGCCAGTGTCGCCGTAAATTTTGTCATTGCCATCTCCACCGACTAAAAAATCGTTGCCATTGCCGCCATAAATAGTTAAATTACCTTTTGCTTCGTAATAGGTATAACCTCCGTTCAGTGTGGGGTAACCATTTACTTGATCATCACCATCGCCTGCATCCACGTAGTCTTCACCGTCGTATGTAATGATCAAATCATCGCCAGCAAGTCCATAAATGGTGTCGTTTCCAGATGTACCTTTAAGCGGGTTATCTTTGCCGCTAGTTCCGTAAATTGTTGCCATATATGTTTAATAATTGTTTCAAAAAAAGAGACAAATTGTTGCAAATGACCAATTTGATATTTGAAGCACCTTAGTTCAAAAAACTAGAATTGGCTACGGCTTAGGCATATTTCTTTGCCATCAACCGCTCCCATCGCTTTCGCTTCTCACGGTTCTTGGCAAGCCTAGACAGCGTTTCCCTGCCTCCACCCTCAAGCCATCGATAAAAGCCAGCCAAGACCTTCATACGCTGTTCTGAGGCCATTCGCTTACGCGTGGCTTCAGCAATGGCTTGGCGACCCTCTAGGGTCTTTGGGCCCGTACTCATGCCTCCGTGCCGCCCACAACGCCCGTTGGTCAGTGCTTTTGCTTGGCAGGGGTTACCAGTACTTCGTGCATAGGCTCCGCATTTGATCTTCAGTCTCATTGCTACACTCCGTTAGGTTGTTATGAAAGCGTTGAGGGGGCCTTAACGCTACCGTTGAGGGGTGCCTAATGCAAGCGTTAGGTCTGCTCTAAAAGTATTGATTCTTTCCAACTTAAACATCTGAGGCTCTCACACCTTTCCTTCACAACTGCCTTGGCTTGGCAGACCCGTAAAACAAGCAAATGACCATATTTATCTCTTGCATGAATTTGGGACTCGTTAGTATTTCAGATAGCTTTTGCCCTGCTAATTAAATGACCTTTTAGTACTTCTACCTCCTGAGAAAGGCGGTGAATTAAGAAATAGTCTTGAAGGAATGACTCATAGTCATAGTTATCTTCAAACCATGTTCGATCAATTCGATTAGTTTGAAATTCGTTCCTGTGGTCGCCATCGCGATAAATGATGTAACTTGTTCTAATCTCATCGTCATATTCATCAAATGACGATACGACTACTTTAAAAGGCGCGTCACTAGTATCCAAGCAATCTGAATGGATCATTTCAATATTCTGTGTAGACATACTCATAATTTTTCCTCTTCATTGTTGTATCGCAAAGCCTGCGATAGGGCATCCTTCAAAATCTTTCTTCTCAGCTTGTCCACAACTTCGCACTTGAGTAATAATCGTTTGGGCATAGGCAAGACAATCAAGAGGCTTTAAATCCTCCTGTTTTTTGCCATCTTGCCGACCCCTAAGGCCATGCAGTGTTCAGCGAACTGGACATTTGGCGGCAAATGTGACTTGATCAATCCAGCCTTCAAATCCGTGATTAACAAGGTATTCAACTACGCAATCGCTGAAGATGGTTTGTATATCGCGTTCCTTACCAATACCGCGAGTAGTCGATGCGATCACGTTGATGAGGCGATTAAATTCTTCATCGGTCATTTCTAGTGGCTTTGTAAGAAGCCAATGAGTATGTGGATGGTCGCCATATACCCCCCAACCCAATACTGCGCAAGAGCCAATCCTGAAGCCGCATCTTCGACAGCCATGTCGTCCAAAAATTTTTCGGTTCAATCTGGAAAGAAATAGTCTTGAACGACGAAGTACCTCAATTTTTCCGATGGTGTATGAGCCATTGGGTTGGGAATATGTCAAAGTCACAAAATGTGTCCACCGATTTAACTTCAAAATAAAGTCGACTCTTTGTTGACATAACTGATGCGAGATTGCTCTTGATAACGGTTGATTGAGTTGTAAACCCCTAATTTCGGCCTGCATTTCAGACAACCTTCAGCCGTTAACTAAGCGCAACTCAGGTTTCGTCGCTTCCGATTCAATTTCACAATTTTGATCTTCAACTTTTTGGTCAATCCAAGCGACTACATCTTTCAAACGCCAGACTTTGATCGTCATAGATAAGACTGTTGGCTTTGGAAATTTTTCTTGTGCGACCCATAGATTGATTGTTGATTGGCCCAATGAAGTAAGTTTGCTCACATCTTTGAGTCTCAAGAGTTTTGATTCTTCACCTGAATACATAATGAAATCTCCTTGCTAAGAAGTTCCCAATATGCCCAATTACAACCATTGAATAAATACGAAAACTACTTGTTGTCAAAATTTTCGTATGGTATGCAAGCCTTGAAGCATCTTATGCACTCGCCTGCTAGTCTCACTGAGAACGGCTCATTACCATCTTCATCAGAAATTTCATCTTTGTTTGACAACCTTTGATTTACCGTCTTGACAAGAGATTTGGCTTGCAAAATTTCGGATGTTTCCTTGTAATGGTCTTTAACTATCCCGTACGCCGTTGAGAAATGTATATTTGGTTTTCTGCCACCAGCCTGTTTTACTTGAAGCAGAACTGCAAGTTTTTCAAATGAACTAATAAGGTCATCCATAGAATCGTCATAGAGGCTCAATCGTATTGAATGATTTTTTGATTCGCTGAGTATTCCTTGTTGATGTACCAGTTTTTGTAGAGTCCAGCCAAGTTGATTTAACACTTCAAGCGTTTTAAATTTCCCGCCTCTTTTTGTTACAGTCGACGAAGTGACTTCAGGATTATTTGATTTTTTGCTCATTCCTGCACCATAAGAATCCCGCAAGAAAATCACGCCAAGCGAGTGCAGGTAACTCGTTTTCACCCCGTCGGGCTATGGCGTGACCATGTAAGTTTAAGCAGACTTTCGCTCAGGAAAGTTAACGACATTCCCCCACCTACCTGTCAAGCAGAATGATGCCCAATCATTCATCAACCTGCGTCTGGGTTCCATTAGGTTGCCTCGCCTATAAGCCCTCTCGACCTTATTGCCAATTGTGTGAGCAAGCGCCATCTCGGCGACCTCTGGACTATGTTCTGTTTTTTCTGAAATCCAGTCCCTGAAGGTGCTACGAAACCCATGAACTGTTAACCCAACCCGAAGTCTGCGAACCATCATCAACATAGCCATATTGGACAGGTGTTTGCCATCTCTAGAAAAAAGATATTGACTATTGAGGTCTTGGCTTTGCGCAATAGTCAAAATATCTATTGACCTTTGGCATAGAGGTACTTGATGCATTTTCCCTGACTTCATGCGACTGCCGGGTATCGTCCAGATTGAGTCTCGAACCTCTGACCTTAGGCCTTTAGTTACTTCACCTGTTCTTGCGGCATTCAAAATCGTGAACTCTAAAGCCAATGCTGACATTGAATCCATTTCACGCAAGGTAGCCATGAACTGCGGGAGTTCCTCATAGGAAAGAGCCTCATGGTGTTTGTCGGAAGACTTTGGTGGAGGCATCAAATTTTCCAGATGGCCTTTCCACACGGCTGGATTCACGGCTGTCCTGTATTTGCGTGTGATTGACGCACTTAAAATTCGTTCAATGCGTCCTCTCAGCCGTGATGCAGTTTCTGACTTCGTAATCCAAATTGGTTGAAGAATTTGCAGAATGTGTGTTGTGTCGATCTCATCGAGAGGCAAATCGCCAATCACTGGAAATGCATAATTCTTGACAGTGCTTACCCACTGATCAGCGTGTTTTTCATTTCGCCATTTGGGCTTCATTGTTTCAATGTAATCCAGAGCAAAGTCACCAAAGGTCGGTGCTTTGCTTGCCCCCTGAAGGCTACTGGCCTGCTTTTTTGCTTGAATTGGGCTGATGCCCTTATTTACGGCGCTCCTTGCTTCAACAGCCTTCTCTCGTGCCTCTCGTAAGCCCACATCTGGAAAAGCGCCTAAGCCCATCCCTTGACGCTTGCCATTAACGGTGTATCTAAAAATCCAGTACTTTTGCTTCGATGGTTTCACCCATAGATGCAGTCCCTTGGTTTTGTCATCGGTGTGCCTTCCAATAAGCACAAGTTTTTGAATCACAATATCAGTCATAAACATATCAAGTCCTTTGGTTACCACGGTTGTTACTCCAGCAAGACCTAATTAAGAGAAAGCAGGTCTTGAGGGGTTAGACTAGGGCCTTAGAAATCTGATGTCTTTACTGAAACTAGATTTCGACAACAATTACGAATGCGGACGCACATAAATGCAATTTCAGGAAGCCTCAGGAGTCATCAAATCTGACTAAAACTCTAGATGACCAGTTTCAGACACCGCTTCCGCCAAATGACCCATCCATCTATGTACCTTTAAGACATAGACACACTATTTCAGTGCAAATTGTCTTCGAAGCGTCATAATCGCTTGCATGCAAAAAACCACTGACGTCAAGGCCGT
>Ga0214919_10006712_pt1 | contig 15725 bp, 14 predicted proteins | sample LL1503_MetaG_FD_177994 | JGI IMG/M metagenome (GOLD analysis project Ga0214919, IMG submission 177994) | Freshwater microbial communities from Lake Lanier, Atlanta, Georgia, United States - LL-1503 | ecosystem: Environmental > Aquatic > Freshwater > Lake | place: USA: Georgia | collected... | reverse complement strand
TTGGTGATGGCGGGCCAAAATAAAGCCAATGCGGAAGACGCCGCCACAGCAACCAACATCCAGTTTTCAATCAAAAAATTCACAAAAAACCCTTAAAAAGTTCATTTGCAGTCTATTTCAAGACTGCGTGCCAGATTCGAATTCTAAAATGCTGACTGTAAACCCGTTTTCCTTTCTTGATTAAACCTTTCAACATGTACAAATTCGTTCTCATTCGCCACGGCGAGTCCACTTGGAATTTAGAAAATCGCTTCACAGGCTGGGCCGATGTCGACCTCACGCCCACTGGCATCGAGCAAGCCCAAGCGGCTGGGCGCTTGCTGAAAGCGGAAGGCTACGAGTTTGATTTAGCCTATACCAGTGTGCTCAAACGCGCGATTCACACGCTTTGGCACGCCCTGGACGCCATGGACAGGCAGTGGCTGCCGGTGCACAACAGCTGGCGCCTGAACGAGCGCCATTACGGCGCCCTTCAAGGCCTGAACAAAGCCGAAACCGCTCAAAAGTTTGGCGATGAGCAAGTTTTGGTTTGGCGTCGCAGCTATGACACCCCCCCTCCTGCCCTTGAAGCCACCGACCCCCGATGTGAACGCGCCGACTTGCGCTACGCCAAACTGAAGGCGCAGGACATTCCCCTAACGGAGTGCTTGAAAGACACTGTGGACCGCGTGATTCCTTTTTGGGCAGAGTCCATGGCCCCCGCCATCAAAGCGGGCAAACACATTGTGGTGGCAGCGCACGGCAACTCGATTCGGGCTTTGATCAAGTACTTGGACAACATTTCCGATGCCGACATCGTGAACTTGAACATCCCCAATGGCATTCCTTTGGTGTACGAACTCGATGCCAATTTGAAACCCATCCAACATTACTATTTGGGAGATGCACAAGCAGCTGCCAAGGCCGCCGCCGCTGTGGCCAGCCAAGGCAAGGCTTAATTTAGGTGGCCGGCATTTCCTGACTTGCACAAAGACCGCATTCAAGGTGTATATTGGCTTTAAAGGAGACCCTCTGGGTCAATGCACATGGGACAGAAATTGAAAATTGTCGGTTGGCTTAGCGTCGGCGCTTTAGCAGGCGCTCTCACCACCATTTCGCTTCAAACCACGGCCAGAGGTGCCTTTGCACCCTTGCCGCTTGAAGAACTCCAACAATTGGCCGCAGTTTTTGGCATGGTCAAAAGCGACTATGTCGAAAACGTCGATGAGAAAAAACTCATCACCGAAGCCATCTCTGGCATGGTCTCTAGCCTTGACCCTCACTCTCAGTACTTTGATAAAAAAAGTTTCAAAGAATTCAGCGAAGGCACCTCCGGTCGCTTCGTGGGCGTTGGCATTGAGATCACCCAAGAAGAAGGCATCGTCAAAGTTGTCTCACCCATCGAAGGCTCGCCTGCCGACCGCGCTGGTCTTAAAACTAACGACTTGATTACCAAGATTGACGACGCCTTTGTCAAAGGTTTGTCAATGAACGAAGCGGTTAAACGCATGCGCGGTGAACCCAATACCAAAGTGGTTCTGACTGTGTTTCGCAAAGACGAAAGTCGCACCTTCACGCTCACCATCGTGCGCGAGGAAATTAAAACCCAGTCCGTCAAAGCCAAATTGATTGAACCTGGTTTTGGCTGGATTCGCGTGTCGCAGTTCCAAGAGAGAACCGTTGAAGATTTCTCTAAGAAGTTAGAAGACATGCTCAAGCAAGACCCCAAGCTGAAAGGCTTGGTGCTTGATTTGCGCAACGACCCAGGTGGCTTGCTCGATGCTGCCGTGGCCTTGTCTGCAGCCTTCTTGCCCGAAAACGTCACTGTGGTGTCGACCAATGGCCAACTTGAAGAAAGTAAATTCATTTACAAGGCAGCGCCCCAATTTTGGCGCCGCAGCGCTGAGAGCGACCCCATTCAACGCCTGACCCAAAATACGCAAGGACAATTGAAAAAAATCCCATTGGTGGTGTTGGTCAATGAAGGTTCTGCGTCCGCCAGCGAAATTGTGGCCGGTGCTTTGCAAGATCACAAGCGCGCCACCATCATGGGCAGCCAAACCTTTGGCAAAGGTTCGGTTCAAACCGTTCGCCAATTGGGTCCTGACACGGCTTTGAAGCTCACCACAGCGCGTTACTACACACCGAATGGCAAGTCGATTCAAGCCAAGGGCATCTTGCCAGATGTCATGCTCGATGAAACTGAAAACGGCAATGTGTTTGCAGCACTGCGCACGCGCGAAGCCGATTTAGAAAAGCATTTGGGCAACGGCCAAGAAGCTGAAAAGAAAAATGAAGAGCGTCAAAAAGCACGCGAAGAAGCTTTGAAGAAATTGGAAGCTGACGCCAAGAAACCAGAATCCGAAAGACGGCCGCCCGAATTTGGATCTGACAAAGACTTCCAATTGAACCAAGCCCTCAACCAACTGAAAGGCTTGCCTGTCAAAGTCAGTGCCACCTTGGCTGAGCGCAAAGAAGAGAAAAAAGACAAGTAATCGCCCATGAGGGACGACCAGCTTCTGCGATATTCACGTCACATTCTTTTAGATGAATGGGGCGTCGAAGGTCAAGAGCGAGTTTCTCAATCGCATGCACTCATAGTGGGTGCAGGGGGCTTGGGCTCACCTGCCGCCCTTTACTTGGCCAGCGCAGGTGTTGGGCACATCAGCCTGATCGATCACGACCATGTCGATGTCACCAACCTTCAACGGCAAATAGCCCATTCTCAAGCCCGTGTGGGTCAGCTCAAAGTCGCTTCGCTGCAGGCTGCCATGCAAGCCATCAATCCCCAAGTGCAAGTGAGTTGCTATTCGCAAAAAGCAGATGCGGCTTTGCTGGCTCTTTGCATGCCCAGCGCCGATGTGGTGTTGGACTGCACCGATAACTTTGAAACACGTCAACTCATCAATCAATCATGCGTCCAATTCGCCAAGCCTTTGGTGTCGGGCTCCGCCTTGCGCTTTGATGGCCAGGTGGCTGTGTACGACACACGCCAAGCAGATGCACCGTGCTATGCCTGCGTCTTCCCTGCCACCCAAAGCTTTGAAGAAGCACGCTGCGCCACCATGGGCGTTTTAGCCCCCTTGGTGGGCGTGATCGGCAGCATGCAAGCCACCGAAGCACTTAAATTGTTAAGCGGCATGGGCAGCAGCCTTCAAGGCAAGCTGATGATGTTCAACGCACAGCAAATGGAATGGCAAACCATGAGCACTGCCAGAAACTTGAATTGCTCAGTGTGCAGTCCGTTTCGCGCGAAGCCATAGGCCTGATAGTCACTATTGACCCATTCAAACGATCATCACCGCATGAAATCTCTCCACGCTTGGTTCCCCTTCTTAAGATGGCCGCGCTTAACGCTTGCACTGTTTCGCCAAGAATGGACCGCTGGCTTTTCGGTGGCTTTGCTCATGGTGCCGCAGTCGGTGGCTTACGCCGCATTGGCCGGCATGCCGCTGGTCACAGGTCTTTATGCCGCGCTGCTTCCTGCCTTGGTGGGCGTGATGTGGGGCGGCTCTACGCGCCTGTCCATTGGCCCCTCTGCCCTGACTTGCGTTCTCATCAGCGCCTCCCTCACTGGCTTGGCACAGCCCAGCAGTGTGCAATGGGTCAACTTGGCCATTTGGTTGGCCTTGTTGGCAGGTGGTTTGCAATTGTTAATGGGCGTGCTTCGTTATGGTTGGCTTGTGAACCTCATCAGCTCACCCGTCATGATGGGTTTTACACAAGCGGCAGGCCTCTTGATCATGGCGTCCCAATTGCCTGCACTCACCGGTTGGCAAGCAGACGGCTCATTTGAATGGGCCGATGTCGGTTTTGGGGCGGCCAGCTTGGCAGCTTTGTTTTTGGCAAAAAAATGGGCGCCTAAATCTCCCAGCATCATGCTGGTGGTCGCAGCCAGTGCTGCCGTCAGTTATGCCATCGGCTATGCGGCCCAAGGTGGTGCCGTCATTGGCGCTTTGCCAGCATCACTGCCCAGTCTAGGCTTGCCGCAACTGCTTACTTTGGAAGAACTGGCATTTCTGGCTGGCCCTGCCATCTTAATTGCGCTGGTCAGTTTTTTAGAGGCCGCTTCTTGTGCCAAAACTGAAAACCAAAGAGAAGGTACTCTGTGGCAAGAGAACCAAGACTTGATGGGCCAAGGCTTGGCCAAAATTGTGTCGGGCTTGAGCGGTAGCTTTGCGACCGGTACATCGTTCTCACGGTCGGCCATCAATTTGGCTTCGGGCGCCACAACAGGGTGGGCTGTTGTGGGCACCACGTCCTTCGTGCTACTGGCTGTGTTTGCATCACCGGCGCTTTTTCATGTGCCGCGTGCCGTTTTGGCAGCCGTCGTGATCTTAGCGGTTTCCGGCCTCATTCAACCCATGGCCTTTGTCAAATTGTGGCGTATCGCACGCATTGAGGCCCTGACAGCAGGCATGACTTTTGGCATCACACTTCTCAGCACACCGCGCATTTATTGGGGTGTATTGGCAGGTGTGCTTCTGGGCTTGAGCCACTTTTTGCACACCCGATTGCACCCTCGCATCATCGAAGTCGGCTTGCATGAAGATGGCAGCCTGCGCGATCGTCACTTGTGGCACTTGCCGCCTCTTGCGCCCAATGTGTTTGCCATTCGGATGGATGCAGAGTTGGACTTTGCAGCAGCCAGCAGCTTTGAAAAATACATCACAGAAAAACTAAGCGATCAAGCTCAGATTCAGCATGTGTGTTTGTTTGCACAACCCATCAACCGCATCGATGCAACAGGGGTAGAAACACTGCAGCAAATCCACCATTATTTGCAGCGAAGGGACATTCAATTGCACATCAGTGGCATCAAGCTGCCGGTTGAAAACGCCCTCAAATTGGCTGGGGCCTTGGGCCTTGAAAGTCAAGTCACTTTGTACCGAACGGACATAGAGGCTCTTCATGCCTTGAGGGCATTGCAGGACCTACCAGACGACATCTCTGGCATGGCCATTTAGAACACTACAGGTTCAGAGTTGAGGTGCTGTTCAAGCGCCATGATCGCTCTTAAGCACTCACAATCCAACCCTCTAGGGGGTCAAATTCAGGCAAGCCATACGAGCCGCTTGCAGTGCCCCATTCATGTTGCTGATGGGCCCAAGCTGCTTGCACCATGCAAAGCGCCGCATCTAAAGAATCGCCAGAACCATCAAGCAACAGACTGTCGTGTTGCGCGGCGCTGAGTTTCAAACGCAAGCCCAATCGGGTTTGGCCTAAATCAAGCGCATGGAGAATGTCTTTGCGGGCCAACCATCTGTCTGGCGTTTGTTTGGACTTGTCATCGCTCTTGTAGCTGCGATGCTTCACAATTTCTTTGGCCAAAAGACCCGGATAGGCCTCCAGTGCCACGCGGTCAGGGCGGCCTTCGCACATGCCAGGCAAAGTCCATTGGGCAGCACGCAACAAGGGAACGCCCGCATGCATCATCCATGCAACCGGTGGGTTCACCCATTTCATGGAGGGGCTAGAGCCAGCAGGCAAGTCTGTGGCTCGGTGCGCAAACTTGGCGCCTGCCGGCCTGCTGTCACAAAATTGTTTGAAAAACAGTCGCAATTCTTCACGTGAGTAAGAAGCATAAAGGGTCATGCTCTCTGGCCATGTCACTGGCCATCGCATGTACTCAATCCATTCGCGCGGCAAGCCAAAAGGCAAGTCAAATCCACCCACACACTTCACGTCAGCGCTTAGAGGTTGTTTCAAAAAAATTTGAAAAGCGTCAAGAGATTCAAATTTTTCCAAACGCTCTAACTTCACAACACCACTTTGCATGGCGCCAAGCGCCACCACAATGGGTTTACGCTTGTGAGGGCTGCTGGAAAAATCGCAGCCGATCAAACAAGCGTCAAGCACGCCCAATGATCGAAGCAGTGGCCATGAGTTCTTCGAGCAAAGCCAAAGACACCTCACCCGATACGCTATAAGGATCTAGCTCGGCGCGCTCGGAGTATTTCAACAAAATACTGGTATTGACACGAGACACATCGACCTGACCCATGGTCCAACCACTGAAGCGTCTCTGCAAAATTTCTTCGTAATGCAAGAGCACAACTTGCTTGTGACGGGCGTCTTTCTGGATGTGCCCATAAAGTTCGCTCACGGCTTCACGACCACCTTCAATGGCCTGCAAAAAGATATCGCCGCTGTAAACCAAAATACCGGTAATGCCTGTGCTGGGATTGAATTGTCTGGATTGCGCCAAAATAGATTCAATGACTGTGGGCTCAGGGTCTACAACACGACTCGCATAAAGTAATCGAACCAGCATGATCAGGCCTTTCTAGGAATTAACGCCAAGAACTCACGGCGCAAGTTGGCATCTTTTAAGAACACACCGCGCATGACGGAGTTGATCATTTTGCTGTCCATGTCTTTGACGCCGCGCCAGCCCATGCAGAAATGGCTGGCTTCCATCACGATCGCCAAACCATCCGGTTGTGTTTTGCGCTGAATCAAATCGGCCAATTGCACAACCGCTTCTTCTTGAATTTGGGGGCGTCCCATGATCCATTCGGCCAGTCGGGCATATTTGGATAGACCAATGACGTTGGTGTGTTCGTTGGGCAAAACACCAATCCAGATTTGACCAATGACAGGGCACAGGTGGTGGCTGCAAGCACTGCGCACTGTGATGGGGCCCACAATCATGAGTTCATTCAGGTGCTCGGCGTTGGGGAATTCTGTGACTTCGGGGCTTTCGGTATAGCGGCCTTTGAAGACTTCTTTCAGATACATTTTGGCCACACGCCGCGCCGTGTTTTGGGTATTGTGATCGTTTTGAGTATCGATCACCATGCTGTCCAAAACGGTTTGCATTTTCTCAGCCACTTCGTCGAGCAGGTGATCCAACTCACCGGGCTGAATGAATTCAGCAATGTTGTCGTTGGCATGGAAGCGTTTGCGGGCTGCTAGGACACGCTCGCGAATCTTCACGGAGACGGGCGTTCCGATGTCCTCAGAGGGCAAGTGGGCGGGAGCATTCATAAGCATCTGATGAAGTAAGGTCAAAATCAGATCCTACCAGTGATTGAAGCCACTTTACAGTGTACGGGCATGTGCCAAAACAGCACACCCTTTGCTCAATACCGATGGCCGGTCAGCCAAATTGCCAAGCGCATTAAACCAAACGCAACCCAGTCCATGCCTCTTTGAAATTGAGAACGTTGCAGCAGTGTTTGGGGCATGATTCGCTGACTCTCAAGGGCCATGGCCTGCTCCAAGCCCTCTTTCAAGCGTTTTGCAAAGTAGGCATCGGCCACCACCACATTGGCCTCCCTGGCCAAAAGCAAACTAAAAGGGTCTAAGTTGGAAGAACCAACGGTGGCCCATGGTCTTTCTTGGTTGGCATCAATCACGGCCACCTTGGCGTGCAGAAAGCTTTCCGAGTATTCGTAAATTTCAACGCCCGCTTGCAAGAGTTGCCGGTAAACAGGCCTTGCCGCATGGTATTGCATGAAGTATTCATAGCGTCCTTGCAAGAGCAATCTGACACGAACACCTCTTTGAGCGGCATGAATCAGTGCTTGACGCAATTTTCGCCCCGGCAAAAAATAAGCGTTTGCAATCACGATCTCATGGCGTGCCAAGCCGATAGCACGTCGGTAAGCTTTTTCAATTTGCCCCCGATTGAGCAAATTGTCTCGCAACAGCAAGCCCGCACGTGCCACCCATGTGTCGCCCTGTGCGTGCTGTGCATCGTGAATCCAAGGCAAGTGCATGCCTGCAGCCATGAAGGCGCTGTAAGCCTCTGGGAAATTTTGCTGCCGTACATTGCGCACTGCTTGCATGCGCCACCACAGTTGCGCCGCAGCCTCTTGAACCTGTTGGACCAACGCACCTTTTGCGCATACCGCATAATCCAATCGCGGTGATTTTAAGGCGCCGTATTTGGGATCGTGCAAGTCGTCCAAGATGTTGATGCCGCCACAGAAAGCCAAATGACCATCAATCACACACAGCTTGCGGTGCAGCCTGCGCCAGCGACTGGGAATGAGAAGGCCCAGGGTACCCAAGGGTGAATAAACCCGCCACTCAACACCTGCCTGATCAAATCGCACACGCCAATCTTCGCTGAGTTGAGGTGTGCCCACACCATCCACCACCACCCACACCCGAACACCCCGGCGGCCCGCCCGCTCTATCGCAGCGGCCACTTGCGCACCAGCACCATGAAAATCAAAAATGTAGGTTTCAAGCTGGACGTGCGATCGAGCCGCTTCCAACGCACGAATCAATTCTGGAAAAAACTCTGCGCCGCCCTTCAGCAGCTTAATCTGGTGACCGTCGCGCAGAATGGGGTGACTTTTCATAAATCAAACTGCGCCACCAAAGGCAGATGATCAGACATGCGTCGCCAGATTTTGCCGTGTGGCACCATTTGACTGACCGGCGTTAAGCCTTTGGCATAGACATGGTCCAGTTGAGCGATAGGCAATCTTGAAGGGTATGTGGCATGTTGAGCGCCTTCGTACTCTCTCAAGTGATGCTCACGCATCATGTTGGTAATGCGTGTTCCCCAGTCATTGAAGTCTCCTGCCACCAGCAAGGGGGCGTCGCTTGGAACCTCTCGCTGGATGTAGTGTTGCAACTGCTCAATTTGGCGGACTCTGCTGGCTGGAATCAGACCTAAATGCACCACAATCACATGCACCTTGAGAGGCACGGGAAATTCAAATTGAGGCGTCAGTTCAGTCTTAGGCCGCACCTCTCCCACCTGAATTTCGACATGCAACAGGCCACGTTGTTCAAACCGATGGTCTGAAATGTCGAAATGGCGATGCGACATCACAGGCCAGCGCGATAGCAAAGCATTGCCATGTTCACCGTGCCGCGTGAAAGCATTGGTTTTGTAAATAGACTCATAGCCAGGTGGTGCTAGAAACTCCGCTTGCGGCAATTCAGGCCAATGCCTGAAGTATTTTTCTTCGCGTCGATGCACTTTTCTCACCTCTTGCAAACACACAATGTCGGCGTCCAATTGCTCGATGGCTAAACCTAAATTGTGAATTTCCAATCGGCGGGCAGGGCCAAATCCCTGAACACCTTTGTGGATGTTGTAAGTGGCTACTTTTAAAAATGCAGACTTTTCAGTTTTCATCGCAAGCCTTCAAGCCAACTGGGCAACATCAAGATGGCCTCGGCATTGGACGGCGAAAAACAAGTATCAGCAGCCTCTTTCCAAGACGCCCATTTGTAGGCCGTGTGTTCTGAGGGACTGAGTTGGATGGGCAATGGCCTTGGTAATTTCAAGCCAAAAACGCGCTCTTTGTTGTGACTCACATGCGGCGCATAACGATGTCGCCACGCCGGATAGATTTCGTAAATATTTTCAAGCGCCCAATCGGTCAATTCAAGTTCAGATTGCGTGGCAAGCAAGCCGGTTTCTTCCATCACCTCGCGGCAGGCAGTCTGATGCCAAGTCTCTTCTTCAAAATCTTTGCTACCCGTGACGGATTGCCAAGTGCCGGCATCGGCTCTGCGAATGAGCAGGACTTCGGCTTCGATTGTGTAAATCACAACCAAAACCGACTCTGGAATTTTGTAAGCAGGACTGCGCATCACCCGTTCATTCTGCATGAACTTTGCCTCTCTCTTGGAATTGTTCGGCAATTGTCCCAGAAGCACCTATGATCAAGCCATGCAAAGTATTGACCCTGTTCACCTTGAAGACGCTTCATTGAAAGCGCTATCGGCTTCCATCGCATGGCAAGAAAATGGCCATCCCTGTGAGGACGAATGGCGCAGCGAGCGAGGCGCAGCAGCCCCCAAACGCGTTGTTTTGGCAGACGACACCCTCAGTGCTGACAGCGCTTACCGATTGGCGTGTGCCGGCACCGGCATGCTTTGGCGGGGTGATTTCCAAAATGCGAGGCTGCTGTTGCAAGCTTTGGCCAGGCGCTGCGATGCGCCCAAAAAAATCCGCCGAGCCTCCAAAACACATCCTGAGGTCAGTCACACCCCAGAAGAAATTTTTCACCTGCACCGCCAAGCGCAATCACAGCGCGCACGAACATTGAGCATGATCTTGATTCAAGTCAATCCAGATCGGCAGATCAGCCTTCGGCGAGCGCCCGATTGGCGCGGAGCCATGAAAGAAGCTTGGGGACCCGCAGGCACAAGGGGCTGTGTCGCCTCTCTTCGCGAACTGCTAGGTTTGGTGGGTGCGCATGAGTGGCACCAAAAAGGCATGGAAATTTCTGCGCTAGGAAGCGCTCCCAACAACCGCATTCACCCTAGTTATGGCGTGTTCTCACCTGTGCGGGGTGAATACATTCAACTGGTGCTTGATGCGCCCTTGCCAAGTTCAGAACTGGCTTTTGACATCGGTGTGGGCACAGGTGTGTTGGCTGCCGTGTTGGCCAAGCGGGGCGTCAAACGTGTTGTTGGCACTGACCTTGATCCACGCGCCATGGCTTGTGCCAAAGAAAATATTCAGCGTCTGGGCCTCAGCAGCAAAGTCGAGTTAATTCAGGCCGATCTCTTTCCAGCAGGCAAGGCACCGCTGATTGTGTGCAATCCACCTTGGCTGCCTGCACGCGCCAGCGCCCCCATCGAGCGAGCCATCTACGATGAGAACAGTGGCATGCTCAAAGGCTTCTTGGCCGGCTTGGCTGCACACCTATCGCCCAAAGGTGAAGGCTGGTTGATCTTGTCTGACTTGGCAGAACACTTGGGCCTGCGCACGCGCGCAGAACTGGAAGAATGGATTGCAGTTGGTGGCTTGAAGGTCATCAGCAAAACCGACATCAAAGCAGAGCACAAAAAAGTTCAAGACGAAACAGACCCCTTGCATGCGGCACGGGCAGCAGAGTTAACTTCTTTGTGGCGCTTAAGCGCAGCCTGACATGAAAAAAGCCGCTGAAGCGGCTTTTTGTGGGTTTAGGCCTTCACAGCATCAGGATTGCGAACTCGAATGTGCAATTCGCGCAATTGCTTCTCGTCCACAGGACTTGGCGCTTGTGTCAGCAAGCACTGAGCGCGCTGTGTTTTGGGGAAAGCAATCACATCTCGAATGGATTCTGCACCGGTCATCAAAGTGATGATGCGGTCTAAGCCGAAGGCCAAACCACCGTGCGGCGGCGCGCCATATTGCAGGGCATCGAGCAAGAAACCAAATTTGAGTTGCGCTTCTTCGGGCGTGATTTTCAAGGCGTCAAATACTTTTTGCTGCACATCTGCGCGGTGAATACGCACGGAACCACCGCCAATTTCCCAGCCGTTCAAGACCATGTCATAGCCTTTGGCAATGCACTTCTCGGGGGCTGTGACCATCCAATCTTCGTGGCCGTCTTTGGGCGCGGTAAAAGGATGGTGCACGGCGGTGTAGCGCTGTGATTCTTCGTCGAACTCGAACATGGGGAAGTCGACCACCCACATCGGTGCCCAACGGTTTTCGAACAAGCCCGATTTTTTGGCAAATTCGCTGTGGCCAATTTTGAGGCGCAAGGCGCCAATGCCATCGTTGACCACTTTGGCTTTGTCGGCACCGAAGAACAAAATGTCGCCGTCTTGGGCGTTGGTGCGTTTCAGAATTTCGGCAATGGCGGCATCGTGCAAGTTTTTCACGATGGGGCTTTGCAAACCGTCGCGGCCTTTGGCCACTTCATTCACTTTGATCCAAGCCAAGCCTTTGGCGCCATAAATTTTGACGAATTCGGTGTAGCCGTCGATTTCACCGCGGCTGATTTCGGAGCCGCCCGGCACGCGCAAGGCTACCACGCGGCCACCTGGAGTGGTGGCGGGTGTGCTGAACACTTTGAAGTCCACATCACCCATGATGTCGGTCAGTTCAGTGAACTCCAACTTCACACGCAAATCGGGCTTGTCGGAGCCGAAGCGGTGCATGGCTTCTGAGTAGGCCATGACAGGAAAATCTCCCAAATCAATGCTCAAGACTTTGGAGAAAATCTGCTTGATCATTTCCTGGAACATGTCCCGAATTTCTTGCTCACCCAAGAAGGACGTTTCGATATCAATCTGGGTAAATTCAGGCTGACGGTCGGCGCGCAAGTCTTCGTCGCGGAAGCACTTGGTGATTTGGTAGTAGCGGTCGTAGCCAGCCACCATGAGCAATTGCTTGAACAACTGGGGCGATTGGGGCAGCGCAAAGAAATGGCCATCGTGTACACGGCTAGGCACCAAGTAATCGCGCGCACCTTCTGGCGTGCTCTTGGTCAGCATGGGCGTTTCAATGTCAATGAAACCATGCTCATCCAAAAACTTGCGTGTTTCCATGGCCACTTTGTAGCGCAGCATGAGGTTGTTTTGCATGTAAGGACGGCGCAAATCCAACACGCGGTGTGTCAGGCGTGTGGTTTCTGACAGGTTGTCATCGTCGAGCAAGAACGGTGGTGTAACGGATGGGTTGAGCACCGTGAGTTCGTGGCACAAGATTTCAATCTTGCCGCTTTTGAGGCTGTCGTTGGTGGTGCCATCAGGACGGGCACGAACCAAGCCTTTGATCTGAATGCAAAACTCATTGCGCAAGCCTTCAGCGGTTTTGAACATGTCGGCACGGTCAGGGTCGCAGACCACTTGCACATAACCTTCGCGATCACGAACGTCAACGAAGATCACGCCGCCATGGTCACGACGGCGATTGACCCAGCCGCACAAGCTGACGGTTTGGCCCATCAGGGCTTCGGTGACTAGACCGCAGTAGTGTGAACGCATTGACATGAGAAAAGTTCTTTCAATTGAAAATATTCAGTTGGCTTTCAGCCAATTCAAAGTGATGAGGCGGGTTCTGTTTTGACAGGCAAGGTGTCGGGCCCACCGGGCACCACCACACCCATTGAGATGATGTACTTCAGCGCATCGTCCACAGTCATGTCCAACTCCACCACATTGGCTTTGGGCATGATGAGAAAGAAACCAGAGGTTGGGTTGGGCGTGGTCGGCACATACACACTGACGCATTCACCCGGTAAATGGCGAGCCACTTGGCCGCCAGGCGCACCGGTTAAAAATGCAATGGTCCAAGAGCCCTGATGCGGGTATTGAACCAACAGTGCTTTAGAAAAAGCATTGCCACTGCCTGAAAACAAGGTGTCCGCTACTTGCTTCACGCTGGAGTAGATGCTGTTGACCACTGGAATGCGGGTAATGACTTTGGACCATTGGCGAAGCCACCATTGGCCAAAAATGTTGGTCACAAACAGGCCCGTGAAGTAGATGACCACAGCCACCAAGATCACACCCAATCCAGGCATGTGCCGCAATGACTCCGCCAAGCTGTGCATGCCAGGAACGACGGCATCAAGGGCCCCTAAAACAGCCAAGAAAATGCCGTCCATGGTGCCTACCAACCAGGTCAGCAACCACACGGTCACGCCCATGGGCAACCAAACCAGCAGGCCGGTCAGCAAGTAATGGCGAATTTTAAAATTCATTCGGGCAACCTCAGTGGCATGCGCATGAAGCGGCACAAGCAGCAGGCGCTGATGAGGCACTTGACTCGCCCGCTGGCTTGGCACTGCCAGCATCTGCTGGCTTGGCAGCGCCAGCGTCAGCAGGACTTGCACTGACCGCGTCCGCAGTAGCAGGCGCGGAAGTACCGGACGATCCACCTTTGAAATCAGTGGCATACCAACCTGAGCCCTTGAGCTGGAAACCAGCGGCTGTCAGTTGTTTATTGAAAGAAGGCGAACCACAGGAAGGGCATTTTGTCAGGGGGTCATCTGACATTTTTTGCAAAACATCCTTGGCATGGCCGCAGGAATCACACTTGTAGGCGTAGATGGGCATGTTGAAGGTTCTCGCTTGGCAATCACAAAACCTTCAATTATAGGTGGGTCCCTTGCAAAACATGGTGGGCGCCGTGCTTGTTTTTCAATGCTTGAGGGGCTAGGGAGCCGATGAGCATGCCCGCCAAACTGGCCAAAACACCCGCCAACTGGGCCGGGAATTCTTCACCCGCGGGGGTCATGAGCAATAAAAGCCATGTCAACAATCCCAATGCGATTGAAAAAATAGCACCTTGGGTGGTGGCTTTTGACCAATAAAGTCCAAAAAGCAATGGGACGAAAGCGCCAACCAAGGTAACTTGGTAAGCACCAGAAACCATTTCATAGATGGAGCTGCCTTGCATTTGAATGGCATACAACAAGACCAAGGCGCTGAACACCAAAACCGTCACTCGCATGGCCAACAAGGACTGCTTGTCACCCTGATGCGGAAAGAACTGTCGCCAAATGTTTTCAGTGAATGTGACGCTGGGCGCCAACAAAGTAGCAGACGCACACGACTTGATGGCCGATAACAAAGCACCAAAAAACAGCACCTGCATGACAAATGGCATTTGGGTCATGACCAAGATGGGCAAGACCTTTTGAGGGTCTTCTTGAATGAGTTGGGCGGCCTGCTCAGGCATGATGATCAGAGCACTGACCACCAAAAACATGGGCACAAATGCAAACAAGATGTAGCAAATGCCGCCAATGATGGGGCCCTTGGTAGCGGCATTCAGACTGTTGGCGGACATGACCCGCTGAAATACGTCTTGTTGGGGAATAGAGCCAAACATCATGGTGATGGCAGCGGCCACGAAAAACAAAATGTCTTTCATGTTGGGTTCGGGTAAAAACTTGAACAGGTCTTGGCTGACGGCCAAGGCCAGGACTTTGTCTGCACCACCCGCTTGGTTGCCCGCAAACACCGCCAGCGCTGCCAAGCCGACCACCAAAATAATCATTTGCATGAAGTCCGTGATGGCCACGGACCACATGCCACCAAACAAGGTGTAGGCCAGCACCGAAACCACACCAATGGTCATTCCCAATGGCATGCTGATGACGCCATCTGACAGCAAATTGAACACCAAGCCCAAGGCTGTGACTTGGGCTGAAACCCAGCCCAAATAGCTCAACATGATGATGATGGAGCAAATGACTTCAACAGAGCGGCCATAACGCTCACGGTAATAGTCGCTGATGGTGAGCAAATTCATGCGGTACAACTTGCCCGCAAAAAACAAACCCACCAAAATCAAACAGCTGCCCGCACCAAACGGGTCTTCCACCACGCCGTTCAAACCACTGTTCACAAATTTGGCAGGAATGCCCAAGACAGTTTCAGACCCAAACCATGTGGCAAAGGTGGTGGTCACAATCATGGCCAGCGGCAAATGCCTGCCTGCGATGGCAAAGTCTGCTGAACTTTTAACGCGTTTAGCCGCCACCAAACCAATGGCAATGGTGACGAGCAAATAGGCGATGACCAATGTCAATAACACAATAAGACTCCTTAGATTTGCTGAAATCTTTCAAATGCTTGTAGCACGATGAGGGTTGATACAAACCCGATGACCACATAGACAATGGCCTGCAACAACCTGTTGGTTCGCTGTTGCTCTGCCAACAATGCATTGAGTTGATTTCGATCTTGCGAACTGCTGGATGAGTGCTTTAAAAAGTCATGCATCAAACGGGGCAACTGAGGCAGGATTTTGGCGTATTGAGGCGCCTGCTCACGCAACTGCTGAAAAAATCTTTTGGGGCCGACTTGGTCAATCATCCACTGCTCTAAAAATGGCTTGGCGGTGTTCCATAAATCGAGCTCAGGGTCTAACTGGCGACCCAGTCCCTCAATGTTGAGCAAGGTTTTTTGCAGCAAAACCAACTGCGGTTGAACTTCCACATTGAAACGGCGTGATGTTTGGAACAATCGCAAGAGCACCATGCCCAAAGATATTTCCTTCAGCGGCCGGTCAAAGTAAGGCTCACACACCGAACGGATGGCCG
>Ga0214919_10006711_pt1 | contig 15726 bp, 12 predicted proteins | sample LL1503_MetaG_FD_177994 | JGI IMG/M metagenome (GOLD analysis project Ga0214919, IMG submission 177994) | Freshwater microbial communities from Lake Lanier, Atlanta, Georgia, United States - LL-1503 | ecosystem: Environmental > Aquatic > Freshwater > Lake | place: USA: Georgia | collected... | reverse complement strand
TCTTATTTAATTTGTATTCTTCATCGATTTTTTCGCTTAATTCTTTACATTTCATTGTTAATTTATAATTGTTATAACTATAATAATTTACATTGTATTCATACACACGATTTTTATTTCTATCGACATATACATTATTTCCATGTCCTTTTTTAACTAATTCTTTTTTTATAAATATATCATTTGGTCTTTCTGTTATAAATTCATTCATTTTTATTACTAAATAATTATAGTCTTCAGTTGTATGTTTATTATCAACATATCTTATATTAATACCTATATAATTTAATATTTCATTCATTGCATATTTCATTGTAGAATATATTTTTGAATTATTAGGATTAAAAAAATATATATCTTTATTGTCATAAATATTGTTAAAAAAATTCTTTAAATTTATAAAATAATCTGTTTTAATTATTTCATCTACTAAATTATTAAATTCTTTATTTGTTATAAATTTTTCATATCTAAAATCTAATTTTAATACTTCTAATGTTTTATATATCATCAATTTTATTATTATATTTTTATTTTCATCATTATATAATTCTAATTCTGTTATATTTTTAAATTTATTTGTTTTCTTATTTACTATATCATCCATATTTCCATCCAATATACATTTTAAGTTTAAATATTGTTTCTTTACATTATCATTACTTAATAATTTTATATTATTATATTCATTTATTTCATTATATGTATTTACATCATGTTCTAATTTATCACTTATTCCATTAAAAAAATATGTATGTCTAAAAAATTTATGTTTTGAAAATAACAGTTTATAATTACTATCTTTCATTAGTTTTATTAATCCATTTTTGATAAATTCTATATTATTATTTTTATTTTCTTCAATATATGATTTATATATAATTTCTTTTTTTATTTTATCTTCTTCTTCATTAAAAAATATATAACTTTTTATTTTTATTAATATATTTTCATATGTATCATCTAATTTATCGTAATCTAAATTTATATTTATTTTTAAAAATGGTTCAGGGTCTTTTAATATTGTTTCAAATATATTAATTATATTTTCAATATCAATACTTTCTTTAAAACTTATTAGATCACAATCAACAAATTTTCTTATATATTCATCTTCATATTTAATTTTTGTTGTTTTTCCAATATCTGCATCATCATTCGTAAATATAAAATTCAGTTTATATCCATATATATATTTTAATGTTGTTATTAAATTTTGAAAATATCTTTTTTTTGAATTTATGTCTTCATATTTATTTACACATCTTAAATTTAATAAATCTTTGTCATATTTTGTTTTTATTAAAAAATCATTAATTTGTTCTTCATTATATTCTTTTATTGAGTAATCTTTATTAGTAATAATATTATTAGCGTTTAAACTTTCATTTAATATTTTATATTTAACTTTTTCAATTTGTGTATTTTTTCTATATCTATATTGTTTATCAGTACAATAAATATAAAAATCTTTATCAATTAAATTTCTTGCTCTATAAAACATTTGAATTAACTCACGAACACATACCGATAATGATGATGAGTATATAATACATTTATTAAAATATTCAGTGTTAATAGAAATACCCGTTTTAATTGATGGAGAAAATAAAAAAATATCAATATTATTGTTAATAATAACATCTTCTAAATTTTTTATACATTCATTTTTATCTATTTTTTCTTCTATATTGTTTTTAAATAATGTTGCACCTAATTTATTTATAGTTAAAATATTTTTATTAGGATAAATAGTTTTAATTCTTACATAAATATTAATTAATTCTTTATTTACTGTAAATGGTAATATTAATTTTTTATTTAATTTAATGTTATTAAAAATTTCATTTAAATATAAATTATATTCAGTAAGTATATTATAATTATAATTTAAATATTTATTTTCTAATACTTCATATGTTTCAAAAATAGAATTATTTTTAATATTTTTAATAATATTTAATGTTGTATCTGTTAAATCAGCATCTAAACAAACAATTTTTTTAGTTTCAATTAATTTATTTTTAAATACTTTAAATAAATAATCTTTATTTTTATCTTTATTATCCATTGTATCACTATCAAAATGTTTTAAAATACTTACATATTCATCTAAAATAATAATGTCATATTTAATATTAATTGTTTTACTTAAACTTTCTAATGAACATACATAATAATCTTTATCATTTTCTGTTGTTTCATCTAAATGTGATTTAAAATTAACATCTTTTGATAATTTAGAATTTAATGAATTATTTTCAGTAATAATTAAAACTTTTAAAGTATTTATATTATTAATATTATTAGAATTATTAGTTAATGTTGATTGTTTTAATTTTTTATTTCCATATCTTGCATAATTAATTATTTTTTTAATAATAAAAAATGTTTTACCAGTTCCCCAATATGCTTTAAAATTAATAATAAATTCATCATTAGAAAATAAAAATTTATCAATATATTTATCAGTATCACACATTTTTTTAATTTTTTTATTAGAAGTTAAATTAAAATCATCAATATTATTATATTGTGTTGATATATAAAAATTATCAATATATTCATTATTAATTTGATTTTTAGTTAATTTATATAAAAATCCTTTACTTTTATCATATTTGTATTCATCTAAAAATAAAATTTCATCTTCAATTTTATCGTTAAATATTTTTTTAATATCTTTATTTGATATATTAGTTTTATTACCTAACCATTTAATTAATTCTTTTTCAAAATGTCTATCATTTCTAAATTCAATTATATAATTATATGTATAATGTTGATATTTATTACTAAAATATTCATTTAAAATTTTAATTATTGTTGGTATTCCTGATTTATATTTATTTATATCAAATGTTTCTATAAATTTTAAATTACTTTCACTATTCCATCTACCTAATGATTTATTAGCACTAATCAAACACCAATCATTTATACATTTTTCTTCTAAATTTTCTTTTACGAAAATATTAGTCATTGTTTTCCAATATTTATTATTTGTATAAAAATCATTATTTGCATTATCAATAATACATTTATATACTTGTTTAATATTTTTAAATATATATTTAACATTTTTTTTAGTATTATTTTTTATATTAGTTGAATTATTAATATTTTGTTTAATATCAATTTTATTAATTATTTGTTTTAATATTGTTGTATTTTCAGTATAAGATAATAAAAAATCTTCTGGTTTTTTACTTTGTTCAACTAAATCAATAAAAATATTAGTATAATTATCATCAACGTATTTTTTTTTAGTATTATATGGTAAATTAAATGCATTATTTTTATTATAAACTTTATCATCAATAGTATCTAATAATATATTGTTATCACTAACATTTTGAACATATTTAACAAAATTTTTTAAGTTTTCTTTATTTGTATTATATTTAATGTTTATTACATGAAGACTTAATAAATTATCTTTATTTGGTTTTTCTCTTATGTATATTAAGAAATCATTTATATTACAATGAACTTCAAAATAATTATTAAACAGTACAATAAAATCTTCAATATATTTAATAAGTTCATTTTTTGAACAAATATTAAATTTATCAAAATCAAAATATGGTTTTATATTATCATTATTTTTTGTAATTTCATAATAATATCTTAAATCTTTTGATGTATTATTAATAAGATTATCTAAAAAAAATTTATATTGTTCTAATGTATGAAAACCTCTAAAATTTTTAGCATTATTAAATCCTACATCATATGAAATAATATATTTATAATTATTGTTTATACATTGTTCTAAATTATTATAATTTTTAAATGTGTATTTTTCCATATATGCTTTTAATGCATTATTTATTTTATTTTCCTTATACTTTTTTTCATTCGAATTTTCTTTTTTTTCGTTTTTTTCGAATGTTTTTTCATATTCATTTTCTCTTAACATATAATATATTTAATGTATATTTTTTTTAAATAGAAATAATTTATTTAAAAAAATAATTTAATATATAATTAAATTTAATTATTTTAATTAAGTTTTTTAAGTTTTTGTAATTCTCTATATTTCTTAGCATAATCTAATTTTTTTTGTCTGTATTCTTCATCTGTTTTATATCTTTCATTACTTCTAATAATATTTTTTTTTATATAATCTTTTTTATTTTTTTGATATGAATTTTTTATTTTTTCATCCATATAATTCTTAAATTCTTCATTATTTCTATATTTTTCACAATATTTTTGGTTTATTTTATCTTTATTTTTATAATAATATTTCATTTGTGGAGTTAAAATTTTAATATCATCCATTATATAATATATTTACTATATATTTTTTTAAGTATATTAATTTTTAATAATATTATTCTTTTTTAAATAGTCATCCCATATTTCATCAAATTCTTTTTCGCATTTTTCTTTATATAATCGTTGTTTTTCTTTATCAACTACATCATAATTATAATATTCTCCTTTTTCATTAATATATTTTTTAATAAATGTATTATAAAACATAATATACCTTTTTAAATCATCATCGTTTAAAAATATTAAATTAGCACCTTTAAATTTATATCTTTCATCAGGTTTTAAATAATTAATATTAAATAAATTTTTACATTGTCCCCATGTTCTTAATTCACCTTTACATAATGGACATTCTCTACATTCTCCGTAATATTCAGGATTTAATTTTTTTAAATTGAAAAAACAATTAACACAAACAGGATGATTACACAATGAATTTATAAAATGATCTTCATTTTTTTTAATATTATTAAAACAAACAGGACAAGAACGATTTAAAAAATTTTCAGGAATTTTACCATATCTAACATAATTTTCTAAATGAAGACTAAAATAAACATGGTTATTCATTCTTTTAGGTTTATTTCCTAAAGTCCAATTTTCTAAAAATGGCGAGTGATACATAAAATTATATTTCTCTTCATCATAATGTTTTATTTGTTGTTTTTTAAAATAAAAATTAAATATAGGGTTGCTTTCATGTTTATTTATTTCATGATATTTAATATTTCCTTTACGGTCTTTATTATATTCTTCTAAAACGAGTATTTTATCTTTATCCATTTAATGTAATTATATATATTCTATAATATATATATATTTAAATTGTATTTTATTAAAATTTTTATATAAATACTTATATATAATAAAATATATATTATTTATAAAATATGGAAATTTTTAAAAGATTACCTGATATTATTAAAATTATAATATTGAGTTTTAGACCGATACATCCAATATCAAAAATATTAAAAGATAAAATAAATGAAATACCACATGCAAATAAAAAAGATTTTATTTTTGAATATAAATTATTTTTACAATTCTTATTAAATATAATGAGAGATAATAGAGGGTATATAGATAAAAATGATTTATCATTTAAAGGAAGATTATATATTAAATATTTAATATTATATGATTTATATAAAAAACATGATATAAAATATATAATACAAAAATATCATTTATATTTTGAAAGTTATTATTATAATAAAACGTTTGATTTAAAAAAAAATGAAATATTTACATTATATAATATTAATCATAAAGACTTATTATTTAGAGATTATAAATTTAATGGTAAAATTAAAATTAATATTAGTTATGAAAAATATTATAATTATTTGTATAATAAATATAGTGATGAATAATATATATTAATTAATTCTTATATATAGTTTTTAATATAAAATATTTAAAATAATATTTATATTATAAATTATAAATATATGAATAAAGAATATTTTAACAATGAATTAGAACTTTCGACTATTATACATAAAGTTGAATATAAATTAAGATTATTAGTTAAAAATAATTTATATCGTGATTTAAATACTTTTATTAGATCATTAGAAACATTAAAACAAATTTATAATAATCAAAATGATTATAATTTAATTGAACATATAAGAATAAGTATTCAAAATTATTATATGAATAATCAACAAAAAAATAATATATTAGATATTAGTTTATATAATTGTATAAATAAAGAATTATTAAATAAATTATTAAATATACTTGATGTTGATAATATTGAAGAAATACGAAATGAAAATAAAATAATAAATGAAAAACTTAATAAAATCAAAGAACGACTTGAAAAAATAGAGAGACTAACAAATTTAAATAATGAAATCGGAATTATAGGATTAAATGAAACAAATATATTAAGAGAAGATACAACTATTATTAAAAATAATATTGAAAAATAGAAATATTAAATATTTATATAAAATATATAATAATTAAATATCATATAGATTTATTTAATAAAAAAAATGTTATATTTTTTTTATTTATTAATAAATACTCATTTTTTTTATAATAGATAAAAAAAAATTGATTTATTTTTTAAATTTAAAAAATTAATATGTGTATATAGTATATTATAATATGAATACAAAAAAAGAATTAGTAATATTAACAAAAGATAAATTATTTAATAAATGCAATGATTTAAATATTAAAACATCAAAAAATAAAACTAAAGATCAATTAATTGATTTAATTTTAAATTTAAAAATAAGTGATGAAATAATAGAATGTAAAGAAGATAAATTAAACAAAAATATAGATTTATTAAAAAATGTTCGCGATGAAGGATTAGATAAATTTTATACATTAGAAAAATATTCTAAAATTTGTATTGATAAAGTATTTGAATTATATGATATTAATAAATGGGATTTGATAATTGAACCAAGTGCAGGTAATGGAAGTTTTTTAAAACAAATAAATAGTGATAATAAAATAGGTCTTGATATATTACCAGAACACGAAACAATAATTAAACAAAATTTTTTTGAATATAATCCACCAAAAAATAAAAAAAATATATTAGTTATTGGAAATCCTCCATTCGGTAAAAATAGTTCATTAGCAATGAACTTTTTTAACCATTCAGCACAATGGGCAGAAGTAATTGCATTTATAATACCAAGAACATTCAGAAAAGTTAGCGTTCAAAATAAATTAAATAGAAAATTTCATTTAATATATGATGAAGAAATACCAAATAAACCATGTTGGTTTACACCTCAAATGTCAGTAAAATGTTGTTTTCAAATATGGGAAAAAAAAGATATAGAAAGACAATTAATTATTTTATCAACAACACATAAAGATTGGGATTTTTTACCATTCGGTAAAATTGATTCAAAAGGACAGCCTACACCACCAAAAGGTGCAGATTTTGCAATGCGTGCTTATGGAGGAAAAATAGGAGAAATAATTACAGATAATTTAGAAATATTACGGCCAAAAAGTTGGCATTGGATTAAATCAAATATTGATAAATTAGAACTTATAAATAGATTTAAATGTTTAGATTATTCAAATAGTTTAAATACATCACGTCAAAATTCTATGGGTAGAGGTGAATTAGTAAGTTTATATATCGATTTCATTAATTCTGAAATTTAATAGGTCATTCCAACATTTATCATTATATTTTGGTCTAATAGCATATTCTTTATCATTATATTCATTTTTTAATTCATTTTCATTTATTTTTCCTAATTTATTTATAGTTCCATGTGCATAACATCCATGTTTTAATAATATATTTATCATATCATTTTTATTAATTTTAAATATAAATAATTCTCCAAATTCATTTAAATTATCATATGAAATATAATATGCAATAAGAATATAAATACATTTATGATTTACCCTAATTTGAACATAATTAAATTTATTATGTTCTTTACCACCCATTGATACTTTAATTTCAATATTTTCATTATTTTTATTTAAATCACCTGTACAATCACTTGATTTATTTTTTGTCATACTATGTTTATTTTTTACGTAATATTCAATAAGTGGACCAGATACTTGACCAGATAAACAATATATTTTACAATATATACAAGAATCTTTTATATTATCACACAATAAAATTTTCAATTTATGATTTTCATTTGAACTATCTAAAATATGTTTTAATTTAATTTTTAATTCATTATGTTTTTCACTTAAATTATTATCAACTTTTTTTATTTCAATTATATGTAAATCATTTGTATTTTTTTCTACTTCATTAATATTTTTATCACTAATAGATAAGTTTTTTATATGTTTTTCTATATCTTCCATTTATCAAGTATATTAATATATATTTTATATTAATTATATTATATCATAAAATAAATCAATTTTTAAACATCATTAATATTTTGTTCATGTTCATCATCTAAAAAATCTTTTTCAGCATCCATATTTTCTTTTCCTAAATCGTAATGAGTGTTTAAATTCTCAATAGATGACCCTCTTAACTCAAACATTTTATGTATCTCTTTTAAAGGTTTCCCTTTTTTCTGTGCTCTTTCTATCAATATTTTAAAAATATTACCTTCACCAAGATTTTTAACACTCGCACCCTGTACAGTTTTATTTAATGAGCTTTCTGCAATTCTTGAACCATCATATTTTTGTAATAAATAACTATTATTTAACATTAAACAACAATTATAAAATAAATTAGTTCTTATAATATGTGTTTTAACTCCATATGATCTAAATGTTTTATATTTATATCTTTTATATACTACTTGTTTTTTATTTTCATCAATATATAATGTATTTTCATAACATTTTGAATTAGTTGTACGTTTATTAACTTCTTCAATATCATTTGTTATATATATATCCACATCTTGATTTCTTACAAAAAAGTTAAAAAATAAATAATTAATCAAGTATTTAATAATAAAATTTTTAATTGGATTAACTGTTTTTAATTGTTCTTCTGCATTACGACCTATAACACCATAATTTAACAATAAATCAGTATAAGATGGCAATAACTCATTAGTTTTCTCATGTTGTTCTTCAAAGTGTTTATTTTCTTTTTGTTTAGTTTTTTCTGCAAATTCAGATAATTTTTCAATATCTTTTTTAAAATGTTTAAATATTAATAATATAACGTTTATATAAGTCTTTAATGTTGATGGGTTTTTAACTTCCTTATCATTAATTTTTAAATTTTCTAATATAAAAATAGTATTTTCTTGTGTAGTGTTATGTACTCCATCTTTAAATAATCCTGTTTCAATTAATTTTTTATATGTATCATTATATAATTTTTTAGTAGTTTCTGTAAATGCACCTCTTGAACTACCTTTATTTAATATTTTATAAAATTCATCTTTATCATATGGTTCTTGTGTCTCTTTTTCTTCTTCTTCGCATCTTGGACTATTTGTAATTTTTTCTTCTTCATTATATTTTACTTCATTAATATTTATATTAAATTCTTCATCATGTGTATTATTTTTATATTCAACATCTTCAATATTTACATTAAAAACATTTTCTTCAGGTTTAATTATTTCTTCACTTATTTGTTCTGTTGTTTGTTCAGGTGTTTCCGTTGTATTTTTAACATTTTTTTTAATTTTAATTGTTTTAGTAGGTTGTTTAATTTCTTTTGTTAATTCAATATCTGTTTTTTTCTTAGATATTTTAATTTTTGATTCTTTTTTAGATTCTTTAATTAATTCTTTTTTCAAGTCTTTTTTCATTTTATATTATAATATTAGATTTTTTTTAAGTTAAAATAATTATAATTAAAATTAATTAAAAATATAAATCAATTTTTATTTTTTTACTATAAAATTAAAAAATGATTTTATTAATAAAATCATTTTTTTAAATAAATATATAAAATACATTATATTTATAAATATTTATAGCACATATTATATATATTAAAATAAAAAAAAATTGATGGTTAAAAAAATCTATATTAATTTCATAGAAGCCTTCCAAGCCTCCAACAATTCGAAACATGTATTTAAATATATTTCGAATTATACAACTCAATATTATTGACTGGAAAAACGGCAGGTGGTAGGCCGTTTTTATGATAGACTATAAAATTTATAGTCTATCATTAAGTTAAAAGGTGTGAAATATAGCCTTCATATAATATTGATTTGTTGAATTTAAAAATTCAACTTATAAATCATTATTTTTTTATCTCTTAGTCTTTTTTGGTATATTTATATATATATTATTAAATATTACTCCATATCATAATAAATAAAAAAAAATAAAAAATAATTAACCATTTATTTTTTGCACACCTTTTAAAATGGGTAATTAATATTTATTTTTTTAATTAATTATGATAAATTGGGGTTTTGGGGTTTTATTTAATAGTATATTTTTAATATATACAATTTAATTAGATTAAAACAGATAAAAACATTAAAATATTAATAATATATATACACTATACCAAAAAAGACAAGAGAGATAAAAAAATAATGATTTTTAAGTAAAATTTTTAAAAAGAACATTTATATATTAATGATGATTATATTATAAAATCATTATATAAAATCTTTTAATTAATCTTAAATATACTTTTAAATCTAGCATATTATAATATACTAGATTTAAGAAAATAATATATTATAATATTATAATATATCATAATAATCCCATATCATACTAGATTTAAGTTTTTAATCTCATATCATACAAGATTTAAGACAATAATATATTATAATATTATAATATATCATAAATAATATTATAATATATTATAATATTATAATATATCATAAATAATCCCATATCATACTTGATTTAAGATAAAAATATATTATAATATTATAATATATCATAAATAATCCCATATCATACAAGATTTAAGACAATAATATATTATAATATTATAATATATTATTTATGATATATTATAATATTATAATATATTATAATATTATTTATGATATATTATTATATTATATTTTCTTAAATTTAGTATATTATAATATAATCTTAAATCTAAAATATATTATCTTAAATCTAATATAATATAATACATATATGTTAAACATTCAATATATATTTTATTTGTATATTATATAGATGAATTATATAAATTTTGAAGATTTTGAAAGAGAACCTATAATAAAACCAAAATTAAATAATAAATATTACGAAAATATAGTTATTACAAATAATAACGAAAATGATATGAAAAATACAATATTAAATGATTTAAATATTTTTGTTAATACTAATTTTAATAATATGAAAGAAAATTTAATTAAAAAAGGTAAAATTTTGAAAAATGATTATATTTTAAAAATAAATAAAGAGTTAGATAATTATTTTAATGAAGAGAAGCAAAATAAAGACAATATATTAAAAGAATATTATTATAAACATAAAAAAAAAGAAGATGATGAAATAAATGATTTAAAAAGTATTAAATTAAAATTAAATAATGATATTACTAAATTAAAAAAAGAATATGATAAATATAATAATGACAAAAATAATATAGATAAATATTTAAATGAACAGTTTAATATATATTTAAATTCATTAGATTTTAAGGAAAAATTAGACATAGAATATAAGAAAAAAGAAGAAGAATTATTATTAATATATGATAATCAAATAATAATTATGAATAATAAATTAAATGAAATATATAAAGATAAAGAAAATGAAATAAATGTTTTAGAAGAAGAATTAAATAAATTAAAAGGTGATTATAACTATTATATTAAAGAAAATAAATTTTATAGTGATATTATACAAAAGAATAAAGAAGAAATTGACAATTTTGATGAAAAAATGGAAAATTTAAATAAATTATATTATGAAAAAAATGAAAATTTAAAACAATCATATAATGATAAATTAAATGATAAAAAAAATATTCAACAAGAAATTAAAACATTAAATATTCAATATAAAGATGATATTAAAAAATTACAAGACATTCAACATAATATAACAAGTCAAACAAAATTATTAAATAAATATAACGAAGAAATTAAAGAATTAGAACATAAATATAATAATATTGTTAAAGAAACAAAAAATTATAAAAATAATTTAGATTTAATGAAAAATGAAATTGATAAAGAGACTAAAAAAATAAGTATATTACATAATAAAACTGAGAATTTAAAAATTGAAATAGATAAACAAAAAAATATAATTAATAATAATGATGAATATATAAATAATAGCAATATACAATTACAAGATATAAATAACGCATTTGATGAAATAAATAAAAATAAAAATAGAGTAATAGAAGAACAATCTAAAATAACAGATGATATAGAATTAAAAAAAAATGAATTAGAAGAATTATTTAATATATATAATGTATTATTAAAAAATTATAATTTAAAACGTGAAGAAACAATTAATATGAAAGTAATTAATGTTTTAGATAATAGAACTAAAAAAATATTAAATACATATAATTCTTCTAATATAATAACAAAAAATAATGATAATGAACAAAAAATAAATAATGATAATGATATTATTAATAAAAATAATATAAAATTAAATACAAATGATAATTATGATATGCTAAACTTTAAAAAATTATCATCATATAATGTAAATAATGTAATTAATAATAATAGTGTATATGAAAGCGAAAAAATAACAGATGCTAACACTATTGAAAATAATAATGCAATGGAAAAAATAAAAACATTTAATGAAAATAATAATTTTGAATTATTGAATAAATATAAAAGTATAGCATTAAATAATACCGAAACACCACATTTAGAATATTATAAAGAAGGTAAATTAAAAAAATATTTTAATATAGCATCTATAATAAAATTAAGTAATAGTATATTAGGATTAAATAAAAATAATAAAACTTTTCATCGAAAATATATGTACGCATATTTAAATGAAGTATATGAACATATGAATAAATAAATAAATTGTATTTTGTGCAAAAATTATAAAAAAAATATATTATTAGTATATATAATGACAGAAATATTAAGAAATATTGAAAATTTTGATAAATATGAACTTATAACAGGAATAAATAAACAACTCGCTTTAAAAATAGTCTTTAAAAACATACCTAAAGATATACTCGCTGAATATATTGTTAATTATTGTACTAATGACAATATTTTTAAAGTATTAAATTTATGTTTTGAAAATTATGAACTTCAAACATTTATTTATAACAATAAAAACGTAGATGATAATTATTTATTTAATTTATCAACAACTGAAGAAGGAGAAAATACAAAACCATCAAAATTTAATAGATTAAAATTTTGTACAAGATTACAAAAAAATAAATGTCTTAATGTTTTTAAAGATAAAATAACATTGGAAGAAATTAAAAATTTTATTGTTGAAAGTACATCAAATGATAAATTTGAAAAAATATTTGAAAGAATATTTACAACATCAAGACTTAAAACTATTTTATTAGTACAATCACTAACAGAAGAAGATTATACATTATTATATGAAAATTTACAAAATAATAAAAATAATTCATCATTAAATGCAATTGATAAACAAGAACATACAATTTTAGATAATAATGATGAAAATGAAGAATTAAATAAAGATGATAATATTAATGAGGTTGAACATGTTGAAAAAGTAAGAGACGTTAAAAAAAAGAGTAAATCACATAAAAAATAGATATACACTACATATTTAATATTATTATAAATAAAAAAATGATTTTTTATTTGTAATATAAAATGTAAATAAATATAATATATAAACATAAAATATGAATAATATTAATACAGTAATATATAAACAAGGAAAAAATAATAATATTACAATAATAAATTCATCTACATATAATAATAGTAGTGATGATTATAGTGATGATAGTAGCGATGATAGTAGTGATGATGACAGTGATGATATAGATATTAAAAATGTTATTGATAAAAAAAATTTAAAAAAAATAAATGATAAAGTTAAATCAAAACATAAAAATATTCGTAAAAAAACTATACCATCAACCGTAAAAAGATTAGTTTGGAATAATTATATTGGTGAAAATATTGGAAAATCTAAATGTTATTGTTGTAAATTAACTGACATAACCCAATTAAGTTTTCATTGTGGTCATATAATTGCTGAAAAAAATGGTGGAAAAATAGATATTAATAATTTAAGACCTATATGTCAAAATTGTAATTCAAGTATGGGAACAACAAATATGAATGAATTTATTAATAAATACAAATTACATTAATTTAAAATAATAATCATAATTACTTTTAAATTTATAATTATAAATATTAATTAAATCACATAAAAAATAAAAATTGATGGTTTATTTATTGTTGAATAATTAACTTTAATAATTTATTATAGTTAAGATGGACACTATAAACTCATATTACTGTAAGGTTTGTAAAAAGCATATGCAAGGAGAACAACAAAAAGATCATCACATATACACTAATAAGCATGAATTAAAATGTTTATTAGAGTATAATAAAAAAAACTGTGTTTTTATCGATAATTTCAATAAAAACAAAAAATCAATGGATTTTTACGATTATGACAACGATAATAATTTAATATGTCGTTGTTGTTTAATAAGAGTTCATCCAAATCAACAATTAAATCATCTTAAAACAGTAAATCATAAAATTTCTGTTTGTTGTGCTTCAAATATGCATAATGAAGATTATTTAAATGTTATACATCGTTTTTTTATTGAAAATATATAATAAATTATTATATATTATTCATTTTATAAATATTATTTAAATTTTAGAAGAAGAATACGGTTATTATTATTTAGAATGATATTTAAAATAATTTTTAAGAAATTATCAAAAAATAAATTGTTTAATTTATCTAATGTATTGTATAAGCGTACATTAAAATATATTTTTAAAATAAACTCATAAAAAAATGATTAATAATATTTAAATATATAAAAACAAATAAAACATATAAACCCAAAAACATGACAACTCTTTCGTATAAAATAAATAATTTTAGAATTACATTAACACATAATGATAAAATATATATAAAAGTTATAGATGAAATATCATTACAAACATATGAAAATAATATAGAATTTGAAGATATAACATTACCATTTAACAGAAATGACGTTTTAAATATTATATTAGATTGTTTATCATTAAAAGAGAATTTTAATGTGTCTTTTACAATTAATCAAAAATTTATGAAACTATCATTTGATGTATTATTTAATTTAAAATATAAATACGATTTTTATTTTATATTAAACGAAAAAAATATTAATAATATTGTTAAACAGGAATTTCAATATATTAAAGAAATTGAAGAATTAAAACAAAAAATAGATAAATTTAATAATGATTACTTTGAATTAGAACAAAAATATTTTGAATTAGAACAAAAATATAATGAAAAAATAATTGAACATGATGAATTAGAACAAACATATAATGAAAAAATTATTGAATTTAACGAATTAGAACAAAAATATAATGAAAAAATCGTTGAATATGATGAATTAGAAAAAGAAAATAATGAATTAGAAAAAGAAAATAATGTATTGGAAGAAAAACATTGTGAAGAATCTAATACATTAATCGAACAATATGATATAGTAAGAATAAAATATAATGAATTATTAGAACAATATAGCAATAAAACTAAAGAAGATGATAAAAAATATAAAGAACTAATATTAAAATATAATAAATTAGTAGGTCAATATACCAATAAAACTAAAGAAGATGATAAAAAATATGAAGAACTAAGATTAAAATATAATGAATTAGTAGGTCAATATAATAGTCGATAGAAATAAAAATCGTGTGTATGAATACAATGTAAATTATTATAGTTATAACAATTATAAATTAACAATGAAATGTAAAGAATTAAGCGAAAAAATCGATGAAGAATACAAATTAAATAAGA
>Ga0214919_10006710_pt1 | contig 15729 bp, 13 predicted proteins | sample LL1503_MetaG_FD_177994 | JGI IMG/M metagenome (GOLD analysis project Ga0214919, IMG submission 177994) | Freshwater microbial communities from Lake Lanier, Atlanta, Georgia, United States - LL-1503 | ecosystem: Environmental > Aquatic > Freshwater > Lake | place: USA: Georgia | collected... | reverse complement strand
CTGACAAATATCGATGCTGCAATCACTCTGACGGCGCCTCGAAGCGAACGGTGGGTGGCCATCGAGTACAATTTGAAAACTCAGAAACAGACCCCGCTTCTGACGGGTGTCAACCGCGCCCTAAATACAATCAGCGGCGACCCAGTCCGCGTGGCAAGATCTAACGACCCAAACACGTTGGTCCTGTTCGGCACCACGGCGCGCAATTATATTTTCGTCTTGTCTCTCATCGAGCATCGAGAGGGCGGTGAGGAGAGGGTCATCGCTGAGGGAGCGCGCGACACAGTAGACTGGGCTGTGAGCCCGACCGGTAAGGTCCTTGGCGAAGCGCGCTACTACGCAAAGACTGGGGCTTGGGAGGTTTGGGTTGGGCCAGAGCTTGAGCGTTTAAAACTCGTACAATCCGGCGTTAGCCAGGTTCGTCAGCCCTCATTTGCTGGCGTATCTGCCGACCAAAGGACGGTCTTTGTTCGGGTCCCAGATGGCCAAGAAACAGTTGTTCACCCGGTCGATACCGAGACCGGGGCGTGGGGCGGTGAGCTTCCCTCCCGGGATCGAAGATTCATCTCTGAAGACGGCACCCAAGCGATCTATGGCACCGTAAAGGCCGACGGCGATCACCTTCAGTATCAATTTACCGACCCGTCGGATCAGGCCTTTTGGAGCGCCATAAAAAAGGCCTTCAACGGCGCGGAAGTCGCCATCCAGTCGATCGCGCAGGATCGAAGCCGCGTGATTGTCGAGGTTTTTGGTGGGGGCTTTGGGAATTCGTACTATTTCGTCAACAGGAAGTCGGGGGGCGCTAAACTGATTGGCGACCTGCGCAAGGACCTCGGACCAGAGCAGATGAATGGGCGCCAATATATCCACTATGGCGCCGCAGACGGGATGGATATTCCCGCCTACCTGACCCTGCCCAGAGATCGTGTCGCCAAGGACTTGCCTCTAATCGTGCTACCCCACGGCGGCCCGTTCTCTAGAGACGAAATTGGCTTTGACTGGTGGTCTCAGGCCTATGCCTCGCTCGGCTATGCCGTCCTTCAGCCGCAGTTTCGAGGGTCAGATGGATTTGGTCTTGAGCATTTGAGGGCGGGTTATGGCGAATATGGCCGCAAGATGCAGACCGATCTGTCGGATGGTATCGCTGACTTGGTCAAAAAGGGATTGGTCGACCCTAAGCGTGTCGCCATTGTTGGCGGGTCCTATGGCGGCTATGCGGCCTTGGCTGGGGTGACGCTGCAGACGGGCATCTATCGCTGTGCGGTGTCACTTGCGGGACCATCCAATATGAGCCAGCAGCTTCTGTTTTTCGCCTCCATGTATGGCTCTCGCAGTTCGAATTCACGCTACTGGCAAGAATATCTGGGGGTCAAGAATGACACTGACCCTGCCCTAAATACCATTTCGCCCGAGTTTCAGGCGGCGAAGGCCTCAGTACCTATCCTGCTCATTCACAGCCTGGATGACACGGTCGTGCCGATTGATCAGAGCAAACGGATGGAAGCGGCCCTCAAAAGGGCGGGAAAATCGGTCGAGATGGTCACCCTCAAGGGAGAGGACCACTGGCTCTCCACCAGCGAAACGCGGCTTGAGATGCTGACCGCCTCAACCGCCTTTTTGGAGCGGTGTAACCCGCCGAACTGATGGGCCGAGGCGTGACGGCCAAGTCTTGGCGCCTCGGCCCTCGTCCACCATCTGAAGGCCAGCAAACTTTTGCACTAGGCGCCGCAAGGGCAGTGCTGATAGCGCTGCCCTCATGACCCAGAAACTGTCCCTTGACGAGATCGCCGCCCCGGTCGGCTTTGCCGCCTTTCCCATTGAGATTGGCTTTATCGGTGCCAATGGCCCCCTTTGGCTGAACCCCCATGGTGAGGTTCTCAAACTTGGCTTTCGGGTCGAGATGCGCCACTGCAACCCCATGCAGATCTGCCACGGCGGCATGTTGGCCACCTTCATCGACATGCTGATGCCGATGTCGATTGCCCATCAAAGCAAGATGCGGGGCCGATTCATGCCGACCGTTCAGCTCAGCCAAGAGTTCTTGGCTCCGGCCCAGATTGGCAGTTGGGTTGAAGGCAGCGCGCAGGTGCTGAAAATCACCCGAAATATGGCCTTCGCCCAATGTCTAATCACCGCCGATGGCGAGCTCTGTGGCCGGGCCAGCGGGGTCTTTAAGCTGGGTAAGGAGATCGGCGGGGCGGGGCTGTCGGGCGTGATCGAAAAGATCAAGGCCGCCAACCCCTTACCCTCAACCGAAGACTAGGCCTTAGCGCTTGGGCGTTCGTCCATGCGCTTGATCCAAGCCGCCGTCCAGGGATGTTCCGTCGCCAGCGGCTGACCGACGGCGGCGCCGAAGGTCAAGAAACAGTAGAGCAGAATATCGGCCAGGGTCAGGCGATCGCCGCAGACGAACTGACGATCTCCCATCTGGTCACCGAACCATTTGAGGCGATCCTTGGCGATGGCTTTCAGCTCTTCAGCCCCGCTGGGGCCAACCAGCATGATCCGCTTTTCAAAGATCGGACGACCCTCAGCCGCCCGGAAGGCGTTGGTCATGGGCTCGCAGATATTCAGATCGATGCGGCGCGTCCACATGCGGGTTTCAGCGCGCTCTTCTGGTGTCGTGCCGACCAAGGCGGGCGACGGCTGCACCTCTTCGAGATATTCGCAGATGGTGGTGATTTCGCAGACAAAACGGCCATCATCCAATTCTAGCGCAGGCGTCTGACCAGCCGGATTGACCGCCGTATTGTAGGGCGGGCGACGGTTTTCACCGCCCATCAGGTCGACCGTTACTATGGGCAAGGTGATGCCCTTTTCAGCCATGAACATCCGCACAACATGCGGGTTTGGGCCTACGGAACTATGCAGCTTCATTGTCGTTTCCTCTTATGGTTACGCGATTAGTCGGGTCTGGGGCGCGGCGCGTCAAGAGTTTGATCGAGCCCCTATGACTTTGCGCCAATCGGACCTAGAGTTTGGCTCAAGAGCAACACAGAATCTGGGAGTGATCAGCATGTCAGGACGGAAGGGCGGATGCCTGTGCGGCGCAGTGCGCTATGAATTGAAGGCCGAGCCGACCGTGACGGCGGTCTGCCACTGTACCCACTGTCAGCGCCAAAGCGGCAGCGTCTTCTCGACCAATATGGTGGTCGCGGAAGCGGACTATGTCCAGCACGGTGAGACCAAGGTCTATGAGGACATCGGTGACAGCGGCAAGGGTGTCCATCGCCATTTCTGCGCCAACTGCGGCTCGCCAATCCTGTCCAAGATCGACCTGATGCCGGGTATGGTTATGGTCAAGGCTGGGACCTTGGATGATTTGAGCACCGTCAAGCCGGGCGTCGAGGTCTATGCCGACCATGCCCCCGATTGGGTTGCCCCCATCGCTGGGGTTCGCCGCTTTGGACAGGCTGCAGGCTAGGCATATGAGCGCGAGCCTAATCGAAGCCAGTCTGGAGCTTGCCGCCGAGCGCTGTGAGGACCTGACGCCGCTGGTCTATGAGCGGCTTTTCCGCGAGCATCCAGAAATGGAGGCCCTGTTCTGGCGTGACACCAACCATGCGGTGAAGGGCGAGATGCTGGCGCGGGTCTTTGAGGCCATCCTCGACTTCGTCGGTGAGCGAAAATATGCCAGCACCATGATCCAGTGCGAGGTCGTGACCCATGAGGGCTATGACGTGCCGCCCGATGTGTTCCGCATGTTCTTTGCAACGGTCGCAGCGACCCTGAAGGCCTTGCTGGCGAGCGACTGGACCGCCGACATGGATCAGGCTTGGACCAAGCTGCTGGCTGATTTGGATTATTATGTGATCCACCCCGATCAGTATGAAACCAGCATGGCCAAGGCTGGATAGCGCACCCTCAAGATTTTGCTTGGGGCGCCTTTGGGGAAAGGGCGTAGAGATCATGAAAAGACCTGTTGGGAGACCGAACCATGAGTGCTGATCCTGGGCAACCGACCATCGGTGATGTGCGCCCCGCCCACAGGCTGGACGAGGCGGCGTTGGATCGCTGGCTGGCGGCCAATGTCGAGGGCTATCGAGGCCCGCTGTCGGTGCGACAGTTTCAGGGCGGCGCCTCTAACCCCACCTATATGCTGACCGCGGGTGGCAAGCGTTATGTGATGCGTAAGAAGCCGCCGGGGCAGCTCTTGGCCAGCGCCCATCAGGTGGACCGTGAGTTCCGCGTCATGTCGGCCTTGGGCAAGGTCGGCTTTCCCGTCCCGACCATGCGCGCCCTGTGCGAAGACGACAGCGTCGCGGGCGCGACCTTCTATGTGATGGACTTCCTAGAGGGCCGCATCTTTCGCGATGCCCGTCTGCCCGGCATGACCCCCACTGAGCGCGCCGCCATCTATGACGAGTTGGGCGCGGTGATGGTAAAGCTGCATGCCATCGATCCCAATGAAATCGGCTTGGCCGACTATGGCCGCCCCGGCAACTATTTCGAGCGCCAGATTGGCCGCTGGACCAAGCAATATCGCGGTGCCGAGACCGAACGGATCGAGGCTATGGAGGCTTTGATCGAGGCCCTGCCCGCCATGGTGCCCGCAGACGACCGGGTGACCATCGCGCACGGGGACTACAGGCTTGAGAATGTGATGTTCCATCCCACCGAGCCACGCATCATTGCGGTTCTGGATTGGGAGCTATCGACGCTGGGCCACCCGCTGGCCGATCTGGCCTATAACTGCATCCTGTGGCATTCGCGGTCTGAGAGCTGGGGCACGTTTGACGGGATTGATCTGGCTACTTCAGGCATTCCGTCAGAGCAGGACTATGTCGCTGCCTATTGCCGCCGCACCGGGCAAGGCGCGATCCCAGAGTTCAACTTCTATCTGGCCTTCTCGATTTTCAGGCTGGCCTCGATCTCGCAGGGCGTTTTCAAGCGTAATCTGGATGGCATCGGTACCTCTGACGCCCATGGCGATAATACGGGCGTCAAGATCTTGGCCGATACGGCCCTGGCCGTTCTGAACCGGTAAGCCAGACCTGATGACTGACAGCTTTGATTATATTGTTGTCGGTGCAGGCTCTGCGGGCTGCGTGCTGGCCAATCGGCTATCGGCGGACCCGTCCAAGCGGGTGCTGGTGCTGGAGGCTGGGGGCAAGGATGACTGGATCTGGTTCCATATCCCGGTCGGCTATCTGTTCTCCATCGGCAATCCGCGCGCCGACTGGATGTTTGAGACCCAGCCCATTGCTGGGCTCGATGGCCGCAAGCTGAACTATCCGCGCGGCAAGGTCATCGGTGGCAGCTCGGCCATCAATGCCATGATCTATATGCGCGGTCAGGCGGCGGACTATGACGGCTGGAAGGCGATGGGTCTGAACGGGTGGGGCTGGGACGATGTCTTGCCGCTGTTCATGGCGCAGGAAGACCATATTGATCCGCCAAGCGCGCTCCATCGCAGTGGCGGGGAGTGGCGGGTCGAGCATCCGCGTATGCGCTGGAAAGTGCTGGACGCCTTTGCCGAGGCTGCGGCGCAGGAGGGCATAGCCCCGGTTGCGGATTTCAATGGCGGCGACAATCAGGGCGCGGGTTATTTTCAGGTCAACCAGAAGACGGGGCGGCGCTGGAGTGCGGCGCGCGGCTTTCTAAAGCCGGTCCTGCACCGGCAAAATCTGAGGCTCGAAACCGGTGTGCGGGTGACCAAGGTCCTGATCGAGCAGGGCCGGGCCGTGGGTGTTGCCTACTCTAAGGGCGGCCAGGATTATGAGGCGCGGGCCTCGGCTGAGGTGATATTGGCCGCCGGGGCCGTTGGGACGCCCCAGCTTTTAGAACTGTCAGGTCTGGGCGATGGTGCGCGCCTTCAGGCTCTGGGCATCGAGACCAAGGCCCATCTGCCGGGGGTAGGGGAGAACCTGCAAGACCATCTGCAGATCCGGCCCTATTACAAGGTCAGCGGTGTGCCGACCATGAATGAGCTCTATGGCTCCCTGTGGCGCAGGCCGCTGATGGCGCTGGAATATGCCCTGTTTCGGCGCGGGCCCATGTCGATGGCCCCGTCGCAGATGGGGGCCTTTGCCCGATCCTCACCTGATCAGGAACGGGCCAATGTCCAGTTCCACGTCCAGCCCCTGTCGCTCGATCGGTTCGGTGAGCCGCTCCATCCTTTCGGGGCCATCACCATCAGTGTCTGTAATCTGCGGCCAACCAGTCGAGGCTCGATCCATCTGGCCAGTGCGCGGGCCAAGGACGCGCCCCTGATCCAGCCCAACTATCTGTCCACGCCCGAAGATGAGCAGGTCGCCATCGATTCCTTGCGTCTGGTTCGGAGAATTGTGGCCCAGTCCCCCTTGCAGCGTTACGCCCCGCAAGAACATAGGCCCGGCCTCGAGGCCCAATCAGACGCGGCGTTGTTAGCTGCCGCCCGGTCCCTCGGCACAACCATCTTCCATCCCGTCGGCACGGCCAAGATGGGTCTTAAGGCTGACCCAATGGCCGTGGTGGATGAGCAACTTCGGGTCCAGGGCATAGCCGGACTTCGCATTGCCGATGCCTCGATCATGCCGACCATCACTTCGGGCAATACCAATTCTCCGACCATGATGATCGCTGAAAAGGCCGCGCGGATGATCCTGTCTGAGCGCTAGACGGGTCTTTCAGCCCTTCATCTGGACAAAAATAATCTAAAAGCCATAACAATTTCAGTATTTTATGCTTTGTTCGTGGAGCGACTCACAGGTGAAATATTTGTTAGTATTTAGTACTTTAATTCACTACTGAAAAACCGCAGACAGTTGTAAAATTGATTACGCATGGCGCGGGAGTGTGTCTCGCTGTGTCAGAGGTTTTTCGAATGATTTGGGACCGGATATCGGACGACGCTGGGCTTGATTGGATAGACCATGATGTCCGTCAACAGGTCGCGCGCCTAGTCGTCACCATTTTGGCCTGCATATTTTCGGTGTCGAACCTTGGTCTAATGCCGTCGCTGAGCTGGTTCGCTGGAGCCGCGCTCGCGCAGTTTTTGACCTACCGCATTTCAGTTTCTATTCGCGCCAACACCCAACACGCCCGTCGTTTTCGTCTGGCAACTGCCGTGGCAATGTTTTTTGAGACATTGGTTTGGTGCTATTTGGCCTACCTCTATTGGCAGCCCTCGAGTTTGACCTTCTGTCTTGCCTCGGTCTGCATACTGGCCGGGCAATTGCTCCATTCTGTTACCTTTGCGTCGCGTTCAAGGGTTGCCTCGTTCGTTTGCGGTGTTCCGCCCGGTCTGACATTGATTGGCATCACGACCTTGTTGAGCGGCCTGCATGGGGCCGATCAGATCATGGTGTTTGTGGCCACAATGGGGGTCGTCTACTACGCGTTCGTGTCCTCCAGCGCTAGCTATGCTGCGCAATCTGCCCTCGAAGAGCAACGCCGGTTTGCTCAAGGCATAATTGAAGCCTTGGATTCCCGCATTGGGATCATTGATGAGCGGGGCGATTTCATCCACACCAACCGCGTCTGGCGCGATCGCATCGAGGCCATTGAGAAGCGCACAAACACACGCCTCGGCAACCATCTGTCAGAACATACGGGACGGATTCCAGGTCGAAAGGGCCAATTGGTCGAGCGGCAATTGGCGGCCATGCTGGCGGGGCAGGTCGATAGTTTCTCCACACTCTACAGGGCCAATCTTGATGGACTGAGCCAGTGGTTCAGCCTGCGTGCCTACACCTTGAAGGATGCGGGTCAGGCCAAGGTGCTGGTCGTTCAGGACAATGTCACCGAGATCAAAGCCTCTGAGGCAAAGCTAAGACAGACCAATCGCGGTCTTCGTCGCGCGAGGTTGGAGGCGGATATGGCCAATCGAGCCAAGTCGCGGTTTTTGGCCACGATGGGCCATGAAATTCGTACCCCGCTCAACGGTATTGTGGCGATCGCAGATGTGCTCTCGCGCTCCAAGCTTGCTGAGTCCGACCGAGACCTGATCGATACCATTTCATCCTCTGCCGATACCCTATCAGGGCTGTTGGTCGATATGCTTGACGTGGCGCGGATCGAAGCGGGGCGGGTGAGCCTCGAGCGGGCACCCTTCCATTTGGGCGACGCTTTGCGATCCATCATCGCCTTGAGCAACATCATTGCCAGCGAAAAGAACCTCGCCCTCAACAGTCACCTCGACCCGGCGATTGAGGTCTGGGTTATGGGCGATCTGACCCGCTTTAAGCAGGTCGCAACCAACCTCATCGCCAATGCCGTAAAGTTTACGGACAAGGGTAACGTCACGGTTACGGCGAACCGGAATGAGGCCGGAGCCTTTGAGATTTCGGTTTCAGATACGGGCATTGGCTTTGACCCCACCCAAATCCACCGGCTGTTTAACCCCTTTGAACAGGCTGATGACACCGTAACGCGCCGGTTCGGCGGTACGGGATTGGGCTTGGCCATCGTCAAGCAACTGATCCTCATGATGGGCGGTAAGATCAACTGTACCAGCGTGCCGGACAAGGGTTCCGAGTTCCATTTTCTGTTGCCCCTCGCCATTACCGAAGCGCCGCCCGAGCAGGTTGAGCCCAGTCTTGAGGACTATATGGAGTCCGCACCCTTGGTCATTTTGGTGGTCGACGACCATCCGGTGAACCGCAAGGTCGTCGGATTGATCCTCAACCAATTGAACATCCAGTTGGTCATGGCGAAGAATGGCGAAGAGGCTGTGCAAGCCTTCTACAAGCAGCCTTTTGATGCTGTTTTGATGGATATGCAGATGCCGATCATGGACGGCTTGCAGGCAACCCGTGCCATTCGTGACATTGAACAAAAGGCCGGGCAGGAACGCACGCCGGTCATCATGTTTAGTGCCAATGCCCTCACCGAGCATATAGAGCAGAGCCTAGCCTGCGGAGCGGATATGCACTTGGCTAAGCCCATCACCGCCAAGGGACTTCTTGGGGCCTTGGCTAGCGTTCTCAACAAAGAGCCGACCCTTATGACCCCGCCCCTGATTTCAGCCTGACAAGCGCGGCGATGTGTTTAACATCGCCTCTGGAACGCCCAACCGTGGCGTAAATCGATTTAGGAGTGCGCTATGAAGGCCGCCGTCTATTACGAAAATGGTTCACCCGACGTCTTAAAATATGAGGATGTGCCCGATCCGGTCTGCCATCCCAAGGGCGTGGTCATTCGGGTCTTGGCAGTCAGTATTGAAGGCGGTGACACGCTCAATCGCTGGCGCGGTCCACTGGTTACGCATCCGCATATTGTTGGCTATCAGGCCTCGGGCGAGATCGTCGCAATCGGTTCGGAAGTGACTCATCTGAAGCTCGGTCAGATCGTCGCCACCTGCGACGGCTTCGGCAGCCATGCCGAACTGCGCCCCGTTCCGGCACGCAACTGCTGGCCGGTGCCTGAGGGCTTTGATCCGCGTTTGGCGGCGGTCATTCCGGTGGCCTTTGGTACCGCGCATGACTGCCTGTTCGAGTTCGGACGGCTGAAGGCAGGCGAGACGGTTCTGGTGCAGGCCGGTGCCAGCGGCGTTGGCCTTGCGGCCATCCAACTGGCCAAGCGGGCCGGGGCGACGGTTCTGGCCACCGCCTCAAGCGATGAGCGGTTGGAGCGGCTAAAGGCTTACGGTCTCGATCACGGCATCAACTATTCGGTCCAGTCCGTGCCCGAGGCGGTGATGAAATTTACCGACAAGAAGGGCGTTAATCTGGTGGTCGACAGTGTCGGCGGTCCCACCTTGCAAGGCTCCATCCAATCACTGGCCTATCGTGGCCGGGTGTCGATGGTCGGGCAGGCCGGGCGCGAGCCGATGGTGGTCGATGTCGGCAGCCTGATGGGCGGTAACCGCTCTCTCAGTGGCGTGTTCCTCGGCGCGGAGATCATGACCGATCGGGCCCACGACATGATCCAAGGCCTGATCGATGATGCGGCCAAGGGTGCGTTCCAAGTGGTCATCGACCGAGAGTTCAAACTCTCCGACGCCGCTGCGGCCCACGCCTATATTGAGAGCCGCCAAGCTGTGGGTCGGGTTCTGCTGATCCCTTGAGGGTGGGACTGCATCCCCCTCACCCAACCCTCTCCCCCAGGGGGGGCGAGGGCTAAGAAGTTCAAAGCCCTCTCCCCGTGGGAGAGGGTTGGGTGAGGGCCTTGCTTTGGGCGCAGCATCCTCGTCCTATCGAAGGGCATCGTGATCCGATCCCCCTCAACCGCATCCCCCGCGAAGGCGGGGGTCCAGACTTGCGAAGCTCCGACCGCCGGTTGACCCTGTTCTGGATCCCCGCCTTCGCGGGGAACACGGCGGTGAGGTAGGGGGTATTTCAAACTCCCTACCTCCGCAGGGCTTAAGGGCAGCCTCACCCCATCGGATAGAGGATCTCTTTCGACACGGCGTTGATCTTCTTCATCACCTCGTCGCTGAGGATCAGGTCGGCGGCGGCGAAGATTTCGGCCAGTTGGTTTTCGTGGGTGGCGCCGACGATGGTCGAGGCCACGAAGTCGTGCTGCATGCTCCAAGCGGTGGCCATGGTCACGAGCGACATGCCCGCCTCTTGGGCGATGGCCCCGAAGCGCTCGGTCGCCAGCAGGGACTTGTCATTGACGAAGCGCTTGACCATCGCCGCCTGACGCCCACCCATATTGAGATAGTTTGAGAACCGCGCCCCGTCAGGACGGCCGCCATTATTATACTTGCCCGACAGAACGCCGCCCGCGAGGGGGGAGTAGGGGATCAGGCTGACGCCTTCCTGGCGACAGACCTGGGCCAGTTCGTCTTCGAAGCGGCGGTTATTGAGGCTAAAATTGTTCTGGATGGTCTCATAACGGGCCAGACCCTCGCGCTCGGAGACGGACAGGCTCTTCATCAGGCCCCAGCTGGTCTCGTTGCTACAGCCGATGATCCGTACCTTGCCGCTTTCGACCAGATCGTCCAGTGCGCGAAGGGCGTCTTCATAGCGTGCGCCATGGTCGGGCCAATGGGTCTGATAGAGGTCGATATAGTCGGTGTTCAGACGGCGCAGGCTGGCCTCGACGGCGCTGACGATGTTGTGGCGGTCGAGTGCGGTCATACCGGCGCGCTGCGAACCCTTGAGCCAGCCATGGCTAGGGCCGCAGACCTTGGTTGCGATCAGGACCTCGTCGCGGCGCTTGGTCTTCATCCAGCGGCCAACAATCTCTTCGGTGGTACCGGCCCACTCTTCCTTGGGCGGGACGGGATAGTTTTCAGCCGCATCGAAGAAGTTAATCCCCGCGTCGAGCGACATGTCGAGGATGCGGTGGGACATTTTCTCGTCGGCCTGAGCACCAAAGGTCATGGTGCCCATGCAGATCTTCGAAACAACGATGGGGCTTTTGCCGAGACGGTGGGTTTGCATTTTTGGTCCTGAAGGTTGGGTTTGAAGGCTAAGACTGAGGCTAAGTCTGGGGAATGAGATAGGTCTGCAAGATCGCTCTCAGGCGATCAGACAGAGGGCTAGAGCCCGTCTCATCGGCCTGGACAAAGGTGGTGGTGCAGATGCCGACGCACTTGCCCTGTTGGAACAGGGCTTGGCTGATTTCCATCGAGGCATTGCCAATGCGGGTAATGCCGCTGCCAATATCGAGCATGTCGGGGTGAAAGACCTCGCCAAGGAAGCTGACGCGGGTATCGGCGGTGACGATCCGAACCCAAGGCGCAGGCCCCAGATCTTCGAAAATCTGCTTCATGAACCGGCCACGCGCCTCATCATAAAAGCCCGCAATGGCCATATTGTTGATGTGGCGCAGGCTATCCTCATCCCGATAGCGGGTCTGGATTTGGAACGCGAAGGGATAGGCGGCGCGGTCAAGGCGCCAAGGATCAGGCTTCATAGATAGGCTACACTCTGAACAGATCGGATCATCACGACTTAAGGACTGGTTTTAGAGCCTAGCCGCCATTAGGATCAAACGATTGTTTGATTGATCGCCCTGCGCCGCCGGAGATAGCCATGTCCAATACCGACCTGTTCGCCCCCATGACGTTCAAGCGTGGCCCAGCCATGAAGAACCGCTTCATGCTCGCGCCCCTGACCAATCAGCAGAGCGGTGCAGACGGTGTCCTGTCTCAGGAAGAATATACGTGGTTGGTCAAGCGGGCCGAGGGCGGTTTTGGCCTGACCATGACCTGCGCGGCGCATGTTCAAAAGATCGGCCAAGGCTTTGAGGGCCAGCTCGGCGTCTTTTCGGATGATCATTTGCCCGGCCTGACGCGGCTGGCGGCGGGGATCAAGGCCAATGACAGCCTCGCGGTGGTGCAACTGCACCATGCGGGTATGCGCTCTCCGAAAGAACTGATCGGCGAGGCCCCGGTCTGTCCGTCCGCCAATGAAGAGTTCGGCGCGCGGGCCATGACCACGGCAGAAGTCGAAGAGATGATCGAGGCCTTTATTGCCGGAGCCGAACGGGCCGAAAAGGCAGGCTTTGACGGCGTCGAGCTGCACGGTGCCCACGGCTATGTTCTTTGCCAATTCCTCAGCCCAGAGGTCAACCAGCGCACTGACCGCTTCGGCGGCTCGCTGGACAGTCGCACCTCGGTGATCCGCGAGATCATCGCCGGTATCCGCGCCCGTTGCCGTCCAGACTTCAATCTGGGTATCCGGCTGTCGCCTGAGCGGTTCGGCTTGAAGCTCTCGGAAATCCTGTCCTTTGCCCAGAGCCTGATGACGGCGGGCGATATTGACTATCTCGACATGTCGCTTTGGGACGTGTTCAAGCTGCCGGTCGAGGAAGACTATAAGGACCGCAGCCTGATGGCCTGGTTCGCGGGCCTTGATCGCGGCCATGTGCGCCTTGGCGTTGCGGGCAAGGTTCTGACGGCGGAAAATGCTCGGGCCTGCCTCGAGGCGGGTATGGACTTCGTGCTGATTGGACGCGGCGCGATCTTGCATCACGACTATCCCAAGCTGGTGCAGGCCGATGCCGACTTCCACCCGATTGCCTTGCCCGTCAGCCAAGAGCATCTGGCCAAGGAAGGCCTTAGCCCAAGCTTCATTCAATATATGGGCAACTGGAAAGGCTTCGTCAGCCTCTAGTGGGTGACAGCCTGATTAGAGGGCTGCATAGTCGACAACGAAACTAGCGCGGGGCGTCCTCGGACCTAAACACTGCGCGGACCAAAGGGAGGATGAAATGGCCTACGCTCCGGCAACGCGGGATATCTATGATGCGGATAGCCACATCATGGAACTGCCTGACTTTTTGAAGAAATATGCCGATCCCCTGCTGCGGGAAGAGATTCCCGAGGTCAGCTATTCGGCCTCGATCGTCACCGATGAAGAGGTCGCGGTGATCATGGCCCAAGGCGGCCGGCACAGCGCCGAGCATGTGCAGGCCCAGATCGATCTGGGCGACCGGCTGATCCAATCCTCAAAGGAAATCCAAGCCCTCGGTGCCTTTGACAGCGCCGACCGGACCCGGGCCATGGACCTGCTCGGCTTCAAGAAGCAGTTGGTGTTCGCGACCCACAGCGTCGCCATGCCCTTTTCGGCCAGCTCGCGGCTGGAATCGCGCCTGCGCTATGGGGCCACGCGGGCCCACAATCGTCATATGGCCGACTTCTGCAGTTCTGACGCAAGGCTGATGGGCGTGGCGGTGATCCCGCTCGATGATCCTGAGATGGCCATGGCCGAGCTCGACTATGTGCTGCGCAGCGGCCTTGAAGCGGTCTGGATACCCCATCGTCCGTGCGGTGACCGCTCGCCCGGCCACGTCGACCTCGATCCGTTCTGGGCTAAGCTGGCCGAGAGCGGCATCCCCTTCCTCCTCCATGTCGGCGGCGCGCCTTTGCAACTGGCCAAGGCGTGGATGAACAATGGCCGTGCTCCGACCAAGGATTGGCTGGGCGGCGGTGAGAACCTGCGCACCAAGGATATTGCCTTGTTGCACGAGGGCCCCGAAGCCTTCTTGACCATGATGGTGTTGGATGGGGTCTTCCAGCGCCATCCGACCTTGCGCGGTGCAAGCGTCGAGTTGGGTGCGGGCTGGGTGCCTGAACTACTCCGGCGTCTGGATTGGGTGGTCAAGCACTGGAGCCGCAATGATGCTAATCTGCAGGGGCTGAGCCGCATCCCGTCACAGCAACTGACCGATCAGATGGCCTTCACGCCCTTCGTCTTTGAAGAGGTCGGCAACTTCATCGATCAGTCCAATCCGGACCTCTATCTGTTCTCCAGCGACTATCCCCATATCGAAGGCGGACGCGATCCTATCGCGCGCTTTGAGGCGTCGCTGGGTGTTCGAGACGAATCCGTACGGGCCAAGTTCTATGCTGAGAACTTCCTGCGCATCTTCCCGGCAGCTCGGGTAACGTCAAGCTTGGCGGCCAGCGCTTAATCGCGCTGGCCTCTAGGCCCTAGTTGATCGAGCGATAGGCCTTCTCGCCGTGGACCGCCATGTCGAGGCCGTCATCGATGGTCTCGGGGCTGACCCGCAGGCCCACCGTCTTGCGCACAATCCAGACCAGAACCAGCGTCGCGATGGCGGACCAGGCGCAGACGGCCAGGACGCCGAGGGTCTGGGTGATGGCCTGATCGGACATCGTGACCCCTTCAGCATAGCCCTTGCCGCCGAGGGCCGGGCTGGCCAAGACCGCAACCAACAGGGTTCCGACAATCCCGCCAATGCCGTGAACCGCGAAGACATCTAAGCTGTCATCGATCTTGAGGCGATGACGGACCAGTTCCACCGAATGATAACAGACAAAGCTGCCGACGGCGCCGAGGACGGCTCCAGCCAGAGGGCTGATAAAGCCTGAGGCGGGGGTGACGGTGGCAAGGCCTGCCACCACGCCGGTGACGAGGCCAACCATGCTGACCCGGCCAAAGCGCTTCCACTCGATCAGGGCCCAGACCAGTCCTGCGGCCGAGGCGGACATATGGGTGGCCAGAAGGGCTGCACCCGCATCGGCATTGGCCGCAAGCGCGCTGCCGCCGTTAAAGCCGTACCAGCCGACCCACAGAAGGCCTGCGCCCATCATGGTCATGCCGGGATTGTGTGGGGGGTGAAGATCGCGCGGATAGCCATCGCGTGGGCCAAGCTGCCAAGCCAGCAACAGGGCTGAAACTCCGGCGGTGGCATGGACGACGAGGCCTCCGGCATAGTCCATCACATGGCGCCCCATCAGCCAGCCGCCGCCCCAGACCCAGTGACAGACCGGGGCATAGACGACCAACAGCCAGAGACCCGAAAAGACCATCACGGCGCTGAACTTCATGCGCTCGACCGTCGCGCCGATGATCAGGGCTGGGGTAATGACCGCAAAGGCCATCTGGAATGAGAAGAAGACGTTTTCGGGAATGGTGCCGACCAGAGCGTCACGCGGGACCGCGTTCAGCGCAAACTTGGCCAGATCGCCAATCAGCGGATGGGTCCCGGAAAAGGACAGGCTATAGCCGCCAAGCAGCCAAAGGACCGACCCTAGGCAGGCAATGCCAACGCACTGCGCCATCACCGACAGCACGTTCTTTGACCGCACAAGCCCGCCATAGAACAGGGCCAGACCGGGCAAGGTCATGAGCAGGACAAGAGCGGTGGAGGCCAAAATCCAGGCCGTATCACCGGAAGAGACCGCAGCGACATCTTGAGCCTGTGCGCTTGAGGCTGTAGCCCATGCCGCAATCGCCGACCCAAAGCCGACCCATCCTAACCGCTTCATCCCGAACCTCTTTATGCGTTGGGACTCATGAAAAGTCCGCCGCCATGGCTATCAGGCTGGCAAAGGTTCGGGGAGAGAAAATTTATACAGAGACGCATATTTTTTTGTGCAGATGATCC
>Ga0214919_10006709_pt1 | contig 15731 bp, 13 predicted proteins | sample LL1503_MetaG_FD_177994 | JGI IMG/M metagenome (GOLD analysis project Ga0214919, IMG submission 177994) | Freshwater microbial communities from Lake Lanier, Atlanta, Georgia, United States - LL-1503 | ecosystem: Environmental > Aquatic > Freshwater > Lake | place: USA: Georgia | collected... | reverse complement strand
CCCCAAGTCGCAGCAGCCATAGGGCGGCAAGGGTTGCTCACCACAGGGGTTGGTGGCACAAATCGTCTCCATGGCGCGTAAATTGTTGTCGCGTGCAATCGTGTCCAAAAACAAGATGCCGGGTTCGCCATAGTCGTAGGCCGATTGCATCACGCAGTCCCACAAGGTCTGTGCTGCCAGCGTGGCATAAACCCATAAGCCATCGTCGCGCTGGTAAGCGCCCTGGGCCAAAAGTTCGTCACCTGGCTTGGCCGCATGCACCAATTCCCAAGGCGCTTGCGATTGCAAGGCGGCGATGAATGCATCGCTCACCGCCACCGAGACATTGAAATTGTTCCAGCGCCCGGGCGTGCGCTTGGCGGTGATAAATTCCAGCACATCCGGATGGTCAATACGCAGCACCGCCATTTGCGCGCCGCGCCGCGCGCCAGCACTCTCCACCGTGGCGCAGGATTGGTCAAACACATTGATGTAACTGCACGGCCCGGAGGCTAGCGAGCCTGTGCCTTTGACGTAGGCGCCGCGCGGACGGATGCGCGAAAAGTCATAGCCGACGCCGCCGCCGCGCCGCATAGTTTCGGCCGATTCGCGCAAGGCTTCGTAAATGCCGGGGTAGCCTTGGTCGTCCATGCCTTGGATGCAATCGCCCACGGGCTGCACAAAGCAGTTAATCAAAGTCGCATCCAGCCCCGCACCCGCCGAGCTCATGATGCGACCAGCACCGATGGCGCCGTCCATGAGGTTGGCTAAAAACAGGGCCGTGTAGCGCTCCTGCTCACCTGGCGCTTCTGCCGAGGCCAAGGCGCGGGCGACGCGCAGATAGACGTCTTGCGCGGAACTTTCACCGGCTTTGAGGTATTTTTCCTGCAAGACATCGATGCTGATGCTTTGGGCTGGCAATGCGCCGGGCGCAGCATGCAGACTGAAGGCGCTCATACCAACTCCCTAGTGAATGGCGGCGGCTCGATGGCACCAAGCAGCCATTGCATTAACTCCGCCACCGAGCGGATTTGCTTGCCAAAGGGCAGCGCCCCGGCACCGCGAAAGAACAAGCCTTTTTGTGTATCGCCTTCAAAGGCATGACCCAGTTGTTGGTCGATACAAAACTGGCCGATGCTGGCATCCCCATCGCGCAAGCCGCAATGGGCCAGGCAGTCAAAAGACATATTGCATTTCTTTTTTTGGTGCGCCGCCTCTTGCAGCTTGGGCACGATACGCAGGTATTTATTCAGCCAGGGCGTACGCACCGCACGCGCGGGCAGGCCCGAGACGCTCATGAACTCCACCATATCTTTGGGCTGGGCATTGGCCAGCACGCGCTTAAAACCATCGGCCGCATCGCATTCGCGCGTGACCGCAAACGCGGTGCCTAGTTGCACTGCGGATGCGCCTAAACCTTGGAGGCGCAAGATGTCTTCGCGCGTGGAAATACCACCGGCGGCAATCAGCGGGATTTTTCCCTCCAGGCCCGCGCTTTTGAAATACTCCAGCACCTGCGGAATCGCGACATCAAAATCAAAGCGCCTATCCTGCAAATCCGCCACTTTGGCCGCGCCCAAATGGCCGCCCGCCAAGCGCGGGTGTTCCATCACCACGGCATCTGGCAAACGACCACGCTTTTCCCATTTGCGCACCACTAGTTGCACGCCGCGCGCATCCGACAAAATCGGTATCAAGGCAGTGCCCGGAAAGTCACGCGCCATATCGGGCAAATCCAGTGGCAGACCGGCGCCCACCACCAGCGCGTCGGCGCCGCTTTCTAAGGCTTGTTGCACCAGGCCGCTGTATTGGCTTAGCGCCTTCATGATGTTGACCGCAATCGCCCCGCGTCCGCCCGCAATGTGCTTGGCGCGGCGGATTTCCCGGTCCAGCCCGAGTAAATTGGCCGCTTCTATGGTTTGCCGCGCATCGGGCTCTTTGTCCAGGTGGCCGGTTTGCGCCATTAGGTCCGGGTGCAAACGGCGCAAATCTACCGAGGACACCGTACCCAGTGCACCCATGGCCGCCACCGCACCGGCCAGGCCACCGGCTGAAATGCCCACCCCCATGCCGCCTTGCACGACGGGTATCAGGGAGCGTCCTGCCAATTGCCAATTCGTCAAGCCCGACTGCTTGCCCATGGCGGCCAAGTTAGCCGCCGCCATATCCCCGCGCACACCACTGTCCATCATGTCTTTTTCCCACAGGACGAAAGCCCTTGGTCTGCAAGGCTAGTCCATCCTGGGCGCAAAACCGGGCCTGAGCGCCCCTGTTTGCGTGATATGCGCAGGGCGCTTGATCCTGGTCAAGTTTTGAGGTCGCAGGCCATCCTTTATCATCGACTGATTCACCGTTTGGGGGCTTTTGCAGCGTGCGTTCTTCCTTGTCTAGTGGCTTTGGCGCCCTGTTGCTCATGGTTGTGCTGGCCTGCGGCGCGGGTGCCTGGTGGCTCTGGGTACCGAGCACTATTGCGCAGCCGGTGGCCGAGGTCTCGATCGAGGCTGGCACCAGCCCCAAAGAAGTGGCCGCCGCCGTGGCGCGCAGCGGCGTACAGGTCAATGCCACCTTGCTTTACCTGTGGTTCCGGCTATCGGGCCAATCGCGCCAAATACGCGCGGGCAGCTATGAATGGAGCGGGCAGGTCAGCCCCTGGCAAATTTTGCAAAAGCTGGTGCGGGGCGATGAGTCTTCGGGCAGCGTGACGCTGGTAGAAGGCTGGAATATCCGCCAAGTGCGCGAGGCCTTGCGCAAAGCCGACAAGCTCAAGCCCGACACCGCCCAACTGAGCGACGCCCAACTCATGCAAGCGCTGGAGCGCCCCGGCGTGCATCCCGAAGGGCGCTTTTTTCCAGATACCTATACCTATTCCAAAGGCGCTAGCGATACCGCCGTTTTGCGCCGCGCCCTGCGCGCCATGGACAGCCACCTGGCAGCAGCATGGGCACAGCGCAACCCAAAAATTCCGCTGCAAACACCCGAGCAGGCTTTGGTACTTGCCAGTATTGTTGAAAAAGAAACCGGGCAATTAAACGACCAACCCGAGATTTCGGCGGTATTTCACAATCGCTTGATTTTGGGCATGCGCCTGCAAACCGACCCGACGGTGATCTATGGCATGGGTGCGCGCTATGACGGCAATATCCGCAAATCTGATTTGACAACGGATACGCCCTACAACACCTATACCCGCGACGGCTTGCCGCCCACGCCAATTTCCATGCCGGGCAAAGCGGCGCTGCATGCGGCCCTGCATCCCGCGCCCTCCAAAGCCTTGTATTTTGTGGCGCGCGGGGATGGCAGCAGCGAATTTAGCGCCACGCTGGAAGCGCACAATCGCGCGGTGAACAAATACCAACGTTAGCCCTAAAGCTACCGCCGCCCACAGAACAATGCCACACAACGCAGGACTTTTTATCAGCTTTGAAGGCATAGACGGTGCCGGCAAGTCCACGCATATCCAAGCCTTGGAGCAGGCCTTTGAAGCCCAGGGCCGTAGCGTGGCCCGCACCCGAGAGCCCGGCGGTACACCGCTGGCCGAAACCTTGCGGCAATTGGTGCTCAACGACCCTATGGACGCGTTAACGGAGTCTTTGCTGGTGTTTGCCGCAAGGCGCGACCATATTCAGCGCGTGATCGCGCCGGCCTTGGCGCAGGGCCGGGTGGTCTTGTGCGATAGGTTTACCGACGCGACTTTTGCCTACCAAGGGGCGGGACGGGGGTTTGACCTGGGGGTCTTGCAAACGCTGGAGCAGTGGGTGCAAAGCAGCGGCGATCAAGCCTCTGCCCTGTTGCAGCCGCAACTCACTATTTGGTTTGACCTGCCGCCCTCAGTGGCGGCCGCGCGCCTGGCCGGGGCGCGCGTACCGGATAAATTTGAATCGCAACCCTTGGCGTTTTTTGAGGCGGTCGCCGGTGGCTACGCCGCACGCTGCGAACAAGACCCAGAGCGCTTTGCGCGCATCAACGCCGACCAAAGCCCAGAGGCGGTGCGCGAAGATGTGATGGCAGCATTGGCTGCCAAAGGTTTTTTAAGCGGAGCGCCCGGCGCATGAACGCAGACACACCCGCCTGGATCGCCGACCAAACCCGTAACTTGCTGGCGCAACGCGGCCACGCCTGGCTGCTGTCAGGGCCCGCAGGCTTGGGGCAATATGCATTGGCCCTGGGCCTGGTCAAAGCTTGGTTGTGCGAAAAACCAGATTCCGGCGGGGCTTGCGGCCAGTGCGGTAGTTGCCACGCTATCGAGGTGCGCACCCATGCCGATCTGTGCGTCTTGATGCCAGAGACCTGGATGCTGGAATTGGGTTGGCCGCTATCCGAAAAAGCGCAAGCCGACTTGGACGACAAAAAGCGCAAACCAAGCAAAGAAATACGCATCGAAGCCATGCGCGACGCGGTCGATTTTTCGCAGCGCACCAGCGCGCGCGGGCGCGGCAAAGCGGTGCTGGTCTATCCGGCCGAAGACATGAATGCCTTCACCGCCAATGCCTTGCTCAAGACTTTAGAAGAACCGCCGGGCGATGTGCGCTTTGTGCTGGCCAGTGAAGCGGCCCACCAACTGCTGCCCACCATACGCAGCCGCTGCCTGGTGCATACCATGGTATGGCCAGAGCCCGCCGACAGCCTGGCTTGGCTAGGCGCGCAGGGCTTGGACAGCACGAAAGCAGCCGTCGCGCTCAAGGCGCAGGGCGGGCGCCCCCAGGCGGCGCTGCATTGGGCGCAATCGGGACAGGACCCTGCCCATTGGGCGGCGCTGCCCCAGGCCATGGCCCGAGGCGATGGCCAAGCCGTACGCGATTGGACGCCGCAGCAAGTGATCAGCGCGCAGCAGCAGTTGTGCCATGATTTGTTGGCGTTGGCGGTGGACGCCAAGCCCCGGTTTTTTAGCGCAAAAGACTTACGCCCCGGCGTGCCGCTGGCAGTTTTGTCACAATGGGGGGTGTCTTTGCAGGCGCACCGGCGCACCATGGACCACCCCTACAACCACGGATTGTTTATCGAAGCTTTGATGGCAGAGGCCCACACGGTGCTGGCCCACAGCGCACCCTAAAACTTGGTCAGGATTTTTAGCAATGTCCACTGCACCCCCCTCCACCCTGGCCGGCAATAGCATGTGGTCGGAGTCGGTTTTGTCCGGCGGCAGTGCGCGCCCGACCGTGCTGCAATTGCGCTTGGACACGCCGCTGGAGTTGTACCAAGCGTATATCTCGGTGTTTACTGAAGGCGGTTTATTTGTGCAAACCAGCCGCGAATACCAGTTGGGCGACGAGCTCTACGGTCTGCTAACCCTGCCCCAGGACAATAAGCGCCACCCCTTGATCGGCAATGTGGCCTGGATTACCCCCGCCAATTCGCCGACCGGTCGCCCGCAAGGCGTGGGTGTGCGCTTTACGCCCGACGAGCGCGGCGCGATTTTGAAACAGAAAATCGAAGCTGCATTAGGGCCGCTGCTGGGTACCAAGCGCACGAATTACACCGTGTGATGGGGCTCAATCACCCAAACCCGGCCCACTGAGCTGAGCGCCCCAGGTGTTTACGGATTCCCATTGCCATTTGGCATTTCCAGAACTACGCAGCCAGGTGCCAGAGATACGCGCTGCGATGGAACAGGCGCAGGTGGACCGCGCCATGTGCATTTGCACCACGCTAGAGGAATTTCCCGTCGTGCATGGTCTGGCCCTGGACTATGCGAACTTCTGGGCCACGGCAGGGGTGCATCCCGACAATGAAGGCGTGCGCGAGCCTAGTCTGGAAGATCTGCTGACGCTAGGCGCGCTGCCCAAAGTCCTGGCAATTGGCGAAACCGGTCTGGACTATTACCGCCTCAACGGACGCAGCGTGACGGACATGCATTGGCAGCGGGAACGCTTTAGGGTGCACATACGCGCTGCGCGTGCGCTGGGTAAGCCGCTCGTTATCCACACCCGCAGTGCCTCGGCCGACACTTTGGCTTTGCTAGACGAGGAGGGCGAAGACGGGTCAAAGGGCAGCGCCGGCGGTGTGTTCCACTGCTTTACCGAAACGGCTGAGGTGGCGCGGGCGGCCCTGGAGCGCGGATTTTATATCTCGTTTTCCGGGATCGTGACCTTCAAAACCGCCCAGGATCTGCGCGATATTGCCGCCTGGGTGCCGCTAGACCGTTTGCTGATTGAAACCGACAGCCCCTATTTGGCACCGGTGCCGCACCGGGGAAAAACTAACAACCCTTCCTTTGTGCCCTTGGTAGCGCAACAGATTGCGCAGGTGCGCGGCTGTAGCGTGGAGGAAGTGGGCCAGGCCAGCAGCGACAATTTCTTACGCTTATTCAGGCCGGAAGGCTTAGATCAACCAGCAAAAAGCGGTTAAGAGTCCTTGTATGTTTTACTTTAAATATACGCTTTATCTTATTGTTTTAATTTGGTTTTTTCCGGCCAAGGCGGGTTCTTATGACGATTTCTTCGAGGCGCTAAAAACTGACGAAGCCCAGGTGGTCGCCAAAGTGCTGGCACGCGGTTTTGACCCCAATACCTTAAGTCCTGACGGCCAATATCCGCTGGTGCTGGCGATACGGCGTCCGTCGCCTGCAGTTTTGGACCTTCTTCTGCGCGCCAAGGGTCTCCGTGCCGAGGTCCGCAATGCCAAAGATGAAAGCCCCTTGATGTTGGCCTCGATGGCCGGCATGGTGGATGTCTGTAAGCGCTTGATCGCGCTGGATGCCGACGTCAACAAAACCGGCTGGGCGCCTTTGCATTACGCCGCGTCTGCGGGGCATGTCGAGGTGATCAAGCTGCTGCTCAAGCATTCGGCGTATATCGATGCGGAATCGCCCAACAAGACCACGCCTTTGATGATGGCTGCTATGTACGGCAACCCCCAATCGGTGGAACTGCTGCTCGAAGAAGGCGCAGACGCCATCCTGAAGAACGATAAGGGCATGACTGCGCTGGATTTTGCCGATGTGGCGAACAAGCAGGCCGCTGCGAAGCTGTTGCTACGGCACATGATTTCCCGACCCATTCCTTAAAGCGCCTCGCATAAAGTGTTTTTCTACTTCATACGATGTATATTATGTTAATAAAAATAAGGTGATGTAGGCACTGACTACGTCGACTACCAAAACCAAATAGCCCGGGCCCTACAAGTGGCCCCAGGCCATCAGCGCTTCCTGCCCTTGCAGCACCAGGTCCACTTTGGCACCCACCGGGAGCAGCACCTTGGTCGGCACATGGCCCAAAGGTAAACCGGTAACGATGGGAATCGACAACTGGGTGCGTAACCATTGCACCACGGTATCGAGTTTGAAGCCCTTATCGTGCGGCACCAGTTTGTAGTTGGTGAATTGACCCAACACCAATGCCTTTTGCTGCGCCAAGACGCCGCCATGCAGCAATTGCGTCAGCATGCGCTCCAGCCGGTACGGGTGTTCGCCAACGTCTTCCAAAAACAAAACGCCGCCGCGCACTTTGGGGAAATACGGCGTGCCCAACAGCGACACCAGCACCGACAAATTGCCACCCCAGAGTTTGGCGCCGTGGATTTCATGCTCCTGCAGCGCCGCCTGGCCGCGTGGCAAGCGCCAGCCGACGCCTTCGCCCTGGGCCAGTAGTAAATCATCAAAGCAGGCCTGCATGATCTCGTCGGGCTCGTCCTCGGTGCCGAAATCTTCGCCTACGCAGGGGCCTTGCCAGGTAATCGCCCCCGTCTTGGCCATCAAACCCAACTGCAAAGCCGTGAAATCGCTCAAGCCCACAAACTGAGTGCCCGAATCAATCGCCTTAGCCAGCGCGGCATAAGGCAAGGCAGCCAAGATGCGGGTCAACCCATAGCCGCCGCGCGAAATCATCGCCAGGTCGGCACCGCTGGCCGCCGCCCGCCCAATCGCCGCTAAGCGGGTCGCATCGCCCCCCGCAAAACGCTGATGGCTGGATAAGGCGTCAGCATCAATTTCCACCTCGTGGCCCAAGGCGCGCAAACGCTTCACGCCCCGGCGAAAAGCAGCTTTGTCGCGTACGGCGCTAGAGGGGGAATAGATGAAAATATAGCTCATGGCTGGGTATTGCGCGCAGAGGGGCGCTTGGTCTGAATGCCTAACTGTAATTGCATATCGGGGCCAAATACCAAGGGCCGATGCCGACTCACCGCCGTCTGCCTGAACCCACAAAAAATTACATCCCGCCAAAGCGGTCATTGCGAACGCAGTGAAGCAATCTACGGTGGCGCGCAAAGCCATAAATGACGAATCTCCGCGACGCTGCGCTGCTTGCGCCGATGAACCTATGCAGGACTTGCCTATAGAGGTTGGGAAAAAAATTCGATAGCCGCCTGCGCAATGGCCTGTCCATGCTCCTGCACAAAATGCCCGGCCTCGGGCAGCAGCATCACGTTCTCGCAGCCGCGAATCTGGCTTTGCATTGCGCGCATCACCGGCTCGCCCAGCACCGGGTCTTGCTGGCCGATGGCCAAGAAGCTGCGCCCTGCCCATTCGTCTTTCCAAAAATCGCGGGCCTGGCGCGCAATCGCAGCACCCGGACTATCTGCAAATTCAGGCACCATGTTGGGAAAAACACGCAAGGCGGCGCGGTGACCCGCATCGGGAAAGGGAGCGTTATAGGCTTGCCACTCTGGCTCTGTCATCTGGCTATTGCCGCGAGCAAATAGCTTGCCCACGTCAAATTCAGTATTTTTAGCGCACCAAGCGCGCCAGGCCATAAAACCGGGGGACAGTGGTAAATCGCCACAGGCCAATAAAGTGTTCATCGCCAGCAGTCCAGCGTAGCGATGTGGCACCTCCATCGGTAAGGTTAGGCCAAAAATGCCGCCCCAGTCTTGCACCACCAAGACTACATTTTTCAAGTCCAAGCGCTCCACGAACTCCAGCAATACTTGGCGGTGGAAATCAAACTGGTGGGCGCTTTCTTTTTTCAGCTTGTCGCTTTTGCCAAAGCCGATCAGGTCAGGGGCTACGACGCGGTGCCCTGCCCCGGTAAAGACCGGAATCATCTTGCGGTACAGATAGCTCCATGCCGGGTTGCCGTGGAGGCATAAATAGGTGAGCTGCGCGTCTTTGGGGCCTTCGTCCAAGAAATGCATGCGCAAGCCGTCCAAAGCCGGCAGGTCGCTCAGGTATTGGGGCGACCACGGGTAATCTGGCACATTGGCAAAACGCTCCTCGGGGGTGCGCAGGGCGTCTTCTCGTGTGGGGCTCATATTTACTCGCTTAGGCTTAAAAAAATCACGCAAGATGGCGGCGCATTCCTCTGCCACCAGTCCGCGCTGTAGGCGGGTGTGGTGGTTCAGGGACGACAGGGCAAATATATCCAGCACCGAACCGGCAGCGCCTGCGCGGGCGTCACTCGCGCCGAACACTACTTTTTGCAAGCGGGCATTGATCAGCGCACCGCTGCACATGGCGCAAGGCTCTAAAGTCACATAAAGGGTGCAATCCTCCAGGCGGTAATTGCCCAGCGCCTGCGCCGCAGCGCGCAGCGCAACCACCTCGGCATGGGCAGTGGGGTCCTTATCGGCGATGCAGCGGTTGTGCCCGCTGGCAATCAGACGCCCCTGGTGCACCACCACCGCGCCCACAGGCACCTCGCCCGATTGCGCAGCCAAGGCCGCCTGCTCCAAAGCCAGGCGCATCCAATGCGCGTCCTCAGGCAGGGGTTCGGCCATTGGCAAAGCCCTATTGCGGCGTACCGGTGAGGCCCATTTTGCGCATCCAGGCCCCCAGCGCCTGGTCGTCCGGGCCGCCGGCATCGTAAATTTCCAGCATGCGCGCATGCGCTTCCGGACGATGCTGATTCACTTTAACTTTGCACTGCATACTGATGATATTCAATGAAAAAGCGACGATAGCGCCCAGCATCTTCGTCGTGTAATCTTCGGGCAAACCGCGCCATTGGTGGGCATAAGCTGGCTCATGGTCGGCAATCAGTTGCTTGAGCAAAGCGTCTTTGGCATCGTGCCCGTCCAACATCGAGGCCTCGACCACGCAATGCACAGCCACGTAATTCCAGGTAGGCACGCGCGCCAGGTCCGGATAGACCTTAGGCGACATATACGCATGCGGCCCCATAAACGTCACCACCGCTTGGGGGCGCTGCTGTAGGTACTTCCAGTGCGGATTACCCCGCGCGCAATGCCCAAGAATTACTCCGTGTTCCGCCCCCTGCCCTGGCTGCATCTCCCAATGCACAGGCAAATGTGTCACAAAGGGCAGGCCGGTGTCGTCCGTAGAAATCAGGCTGGCAAAAGGGTGCGCCTGCATGATGTCGATTGCCACTTGCGGGTCTGTAGGGTCGAATTGGTCGGGTAAATACATAATGAACTTTCAGGAAACGCTGCGCTTTCAGAACGGTCTTGCGGAGGCGCGCGTAATTTTCCTCCACCAGCTTGTATACCTTGCGCTCGGGCATGTATTTAGGTTTACGAGTAACGCAAATGAAGTTCCATCACCTACATATTGATCCCGTTAAAAGGAGCGCTCAACTCTAACAATAATTATAATATCAGGCTTTCTGTCAGCATTCGTTAAATACACAGGTATGTCTTTAATTTTATCCCCCCAATGCCCTACATAACGCACCTCCTTAAATGTTGCGTTCAAATACTGCCTCAAGGCTCCAGAAAATGAATCACCTGAAACCCAAACATACATGTTTGATAATGGTGTTTCATTTGTTACAACTGTAGTATTCCCAAAGCTTGTTTTTTGCTCGTTGGAAATTTCACGCTCAAATACTATTGGCTTATTTTTCCAAATCACATCCCAGTTGTCCTCTTTATGGAGGGGGAATTCCTTCAAATTAGAGATTCCAATAAGATCCCCAGAATGGGTAGTTGAGCTCGGGACAAATTCAACTTGAGGGTGGGGTAAGTTCAGTAACTCTGAGAAACCTTTGTAGGCTAAGAAAGCTCCCTTATCATTCCAATGCGTGTCAGTCTTCCAATAAAGGATGCCCTCTGCCTTCTTTGCTTGAATCAAATTAACTGTAGGATTGTAAACAGCAAGATTTGAAACATTATCAAGCGCATCTGAAAAAAAACTAATGTATTTTTTTGTTGATGGCAAGATATTGTCTGGCAAATACTCAGGATAAACGCTTGTTTTGTCAGGAGCAATGATTAAAACAACTTTCGTATTATATTGTGCGGCTGTTTCAGTGATTGATAAAAAAAGCTCCTTGGTGGCTATTATCTGACTTTCTTCCGGTTTAATGTTGAGCGTGAGCTTCGAAACAGTATTATCATAATTATTACCAAGAAATAGCCAATCATCCTTGCCTTTGAACCAAGCCAATGATACCAGTAATGAATCTATGCCTTCTCTTTGAATTAAAAAATTCTTGTTTGCAATATTCTCAAGCCTAAAGGGTAAACCGTCCCGTTCATACGTGTTGTATCCAAGGTATCCAATAATAGTCATTAGAACCGCAAGCGCGCTAACCTTAGCTTTGCCGTGTCCGCCAAAGCGAAGCGGTCGCTCAATGAGCTTGTACGTAAGCCAAGCTAGAACCACCGAGAGAATTACAGCGGCCAAGCGTGTGCTTAAGCTGGGCGTTTCACCCTTGACAATCCTAGCGAAAGCCAAGAGCGGCCAGTGCCATAAGTACAAAGGAAAACTTATAAGGCCAAACCAGACCGGAATTTTATTTGCCAAAATTGTTCGGTTAATATAAGCATTAGAACCTGCGGCGATAATTAGTGCAGAACCGAAAACTGGCACCAAAGCCAACTCACCAGGAAAGTGGGAGTTCTTATTTAGTCCCCAAAACCCGCCGATTAACAAACAAAAACCAGTAACTGATAGAACATTGGCGGCAACCTGATGGTTTTTTCCTTTCTTACTGTTATGGATGATTGGTGATATCCAAGTATCGAATCGAACCCTTAAATCGGTGCTTACAGCCTTATGGTTAGTCGTAATCCAAGCTAACAAACTGCCAATAATCAATTCCCAAAAACGAGTTTGCGGGGAGTAGAAAGTAGCTACGCTATCACTTCTGACACCTTTGACGCTCAATACAAAGGACAAGAATGTAATAGGCAAAGCTATTATCAAATAATTAAATTTATATCTCCAAGAAAGCCATATAAATAATGGCCATATGATATAAAACTGTTCCTCGATGCCCAAGCTCCACAAGTGTAATAATGGTTTGGTATCTGTGGAATTATCAAAATATCCCGCTTCGCTCCAAAAGGCATAGTTGGCTACAAAGCCAGCTCCAGCCGCCATGTGCTTGCCTAGTTGCTTATATTCATCTGTTAGTAACTCAAACCACCCGAAAAAAAAGCACGCAGCGATAACAACAAACAGTGCTGGAAAAATACGCCTTATACGGCGAGCATAAAATTCAGAAAAACTGAAACTGCCTTTTCCCAAATTTTCAAAAATAATCGTCGCTATGAGGTAGCCAGAGATAACAAAAAAGACATCAACACCAATAAAACCGCCCCTAACCCAGTTGGGGAACGCATGAAATGTAACAACCGCGAGTACCGCAAGGGCTCTTAAGCCATCAATATCGGGGCGGTACTTTGGGTGAGAAAGCGGTGGTTGGACGGCCATTTAAATTTGAAAGCAATCTTTCTGCCTGCGATACAAACTATTCCCACTCAATAGTGGCAGGCGGCTTGCTAGAAACATCGTAAGTCACGCGGTTAATTCCACGCACTTCATTAATGATGCGGCCCGATACTTTTTTCAGAAGCGCGTAAGGCAGTTCGGCCCAGTCCGCAGTCATGAAGTCGCTGGTTTGTACTGCGCGCAGCGCCACCACATAGTCGTAGGTGCGGCCATCGCCCATTACGCCCACGCTTTTCACCGGCAGGAACACGGCAAAAGCTTGGCTGGTAAGTTCGTACCAGTTTTTACCGCTGTCGTCGTCGCGGAAGTTGCGCAGCTCTTCGATGAAGATAGCGTCTGTGCGGCGCAGCAGGTCGGCGTATTCTTTTTTCACTTCGCCCAAGATGCGCACCCCCAAGCCCGGGCCTGGGAAGGGGTGGCGATAGACCATGGCGGCGGGAAGGCCCAGCGCCACACCCAATTCACGCACTTCGTCTTTGAATAAATCGCGCAAGGGCTCCAGCAGTTTCAAGCCCAATTGCTCGGGCAGGCCGCCCACGTTGTGGTGGCTTTTAATCGTGACGGCTTTTTTGCTTTTGGCGCCGCCCGACTCGATTACATCCGGATAAATCGTGCCTTGGGCCAGGAAGGTTGCGCCTTTCACGACCGCGCCCGCAGCGCCCGGCCCGGCTTTGAGTTTGGCGGCTTCGGCCTTGAAAACATCGACAAACAAGCCACCAATAATCTTGCGTTTGGCTTCCGGCTCGGACACGCCCGCTAACTTTCCCAGGAACAAATCAGCGGCATCCACGCGGATGACCTTGGCGTGTAGTTTGCCTGCAAACATCTCCATCACCGCGTCGCCTTCATTGAGACGCAAGAGGCCATGGTCCACGAAAACGCAAGTGAGCTGATCGCCAATGGCGCGTTGAATCAAGGCGGCAGCCACCGAGGAATCCACCCCGCCGGACAAGCCCAAAATCACTTCTTCGCTGCCCACCTGGGCGCGGATTTTCTCGACCGCTTCGGAGATGTAATCACCCATGATCCAGTCGGCTTGGGTGCCGCAGATGTCGAGCACAAAGCGCTCCAAAATCGCCGCGCCGCGTTTGGTGTGGGTCACTTCCGGGTGAAACTGCACACCATAAAAACGCCGCTCTTCATCGGCCATACCGGCGATCGGGCAGCTATCGGTGCTGGCCATGAGCTTGAAGCCATGGGGCAAATCCGTCACCTTATCGCCATGGCTCATCCAGACTTGCAACATGCCGTGCCCCATGGGGGTGGCGTAGTCTTGGATGCCATCGAGCAAAGCCGTATGCCCATGCGCGCGCACGTCCGCATGGCCAAATTCGCGCAGCGTGCCGCTTTGCACCCGCCCGCCCAACTGCTGGGCCATGGTTTGCATGCCGTAGCAAATTCCCAGCACGGGAATTCCCAGTTCAAATACCAGCTGCGGCGCTTTGTCGGTATCTTCTTCGTAGGCGCTGGCATGGCTGCCCGAAAGAATGATGCCCTTCAAATTGCCATCGCGCGCATAGGCGCGCAACCAATCCTCGCTGACGTCACAAGGATGCACCTCGCAAAACACATGCGCCTCGCGCACGCGCCGGGCAATTAATTGGGTAACTTGCGAACCGAAGTCCAGTATCAATATTTTTTGGTGCGACATCGGGTCAATGGCGGGCTTCAATCCGCGCGGTAATTAGGCGCTTCTTTGGTGATCTGCACATCGTGCACATGGCTTTCGCGGATACCGGCGGTGGTGATTTCCACGAACTCGGCTTTGTTCTGCATATCCGCAATCGTGGCGCAACCGCAGTAGCCCATGCTGGCCCGCAAGCCGCCCGACATTTGAAACACGATGGAGACCATAGAGCCTTTGTAGGGCACGCGGCCTTCAATGCCTTCGGGCACCAGTTTGTCCGCATTGGGGTTGCCGGTACTGGACTCTTGAAAGTAGCGGTCTGCGCTGCCTTGTTGCATCGCGCCTATGCTGCCCATGCCGCGATAGCTTTTGTAGCTGCGCCCCTGGTAAAGCACGATTTCGCCCGGCGCCTCTTCGGTGCCGGCAAACATGCCGCCCATCATCACCGAGCTGGCGCCTGCGGCAATCGCTTTGGCAATATCGCCGCTGTAGCGCACGCCGCCATCGGCAATCATGGGTACACCGGTTCCGCGCAAAGCAGTTGCCACGCTGTCGATGGCCATGATCTGGGGCACGCCCACACCGGCCACGATGCGCGTAGTGCAAATCGAGCCGGGGCCGATGCCGACCTTGACTGCGTCCGCGCCCGCTTGCACCAACGCCAGCGCCGCCGCGCCGGTGGCTATGTTGCCGCCCACCACATCGACCTGAGGGTAGTTTTGTTTAACCCAGCGCACGCGCTCGATCACGCCTTTGCTATGCCCGTGGGCGGTATCGACCACGATGGCGTCCACCCCGGCGCGCACCAGCGCTTCTACGCGCTCCTCGGTGCCCTCGCCCACACCGACCGCAGCGGCCACACGCAATTTGCCAAAGGCATCGCGCGCCGCATTGGGAAAGCTGGTTTGCTTGGTAATGTCTTTGACGGTAATCAGGCCTTTGAGTTCAAAGGCTTCGTTGACCACCAGTAGTCGCTCCAGGCGATGCTTATTGAGTAGGGCTTTGGCTTCGTCCAGCGTGGTTCCGTCGGGTACGGTAATCAATCGCTCGCGCGGCGTCATGATGTCGCTGACGTGTTGGTCATAACGGGTTTCGAAGCGCAGATCGCGGCCGGTGACGATGCCGACCACCTTGCCGCCATCACATACCGGGAAACCGGAAACGCCTAATTGATCGGACAATGCCATTACTTCGCGCACGGTGAAATGCGGGGTAATCACCACCGGATCGCGCAACACGCCGGATTCATAGCGCTTGACTTTGGCGACCTGCGCCGCTTGTTCGGCAACCGTCAGGTTTTTGTGGACCACGCCGATGCCGCCTTCCTGGGCGATAGCAATGGCCAAGCGCGCTTCCGTCACCGTGTCCATGGCGGCGGACACCAGGGGCAGGTTGAGGGCGATATTGCGGGAAAACTGGGAGGCGAGAGAAGTGTCCTTGGGTAGGACTTGGGAGTACGCTGGCACCAACAACACATCGTCGAAGGTGAGCGCTTTGCCGAGAAGGCGCATGTCAAAGCTCCAAAAAACCGATTGTACCCGTGGGCCTTGCGACGCC
>Ga0214919_10006707_pt1 | contig 15733 bp, 14 predicted proteins | sample LL1503_MetaG_FD_177994 | JGI IMG/M metagenome (GOLD analysis project Ga0214919, IMG submission 177994) | Freshwater microbial communities from Lake Lanier, Atlanta, Georgia, United States - LL-1503 | ecosystem: Environmental > Aquatic > Freshwater > Lake | place: USA: Georgia | collected... | reverse complement strand
AGATCGACACTCTGTCGCGACTGAACGCTAGACATGCTCGGCACCATAAAGACATCGTTATATGTCAGATCAAACGTTGGTGCTTCATTGAGAAATCGCATGTCAGCTTGTCTCCAAATCTGGCCTGTAAAGCCAAGTAATACTACTGCATCCTGCGCTTCTATTCTTCAAAATTTTGTACAGTTCAAGGGTCATGAGTACACCGTCTCGCGCTGCTCCGTCGTGCAACATAGCCCGTGCGTCTGACGCTTCAACGTTAAGTCTTGCCGTACAAACTCTTGCCAAAGGTGGTCTCGTCGCCATTCCAACAGAAACTGTTTACGGTCTCAGCGCGGCGATCAACCACGAAAACGCAATTGCCAAAATATTTGTTGTCAAAGGCCGACCACAAAACCATCCGCTTATCGTGCATATTGCAAGCATCGATGAATTGAACACCGTCGCTGTCGACATTCACCCCGATGCCATCAAACTTGCTCATGCATGCTGGCCCGGCCCAATCACACTTTTACTCCAACGGAGTGAAAATGTACCCATGAGCGTTACTGGCGGTCGTGACTCTGTCGCTGTTCGAATTCCGGATAACGCCTTTACGCGTCAACTGATCATCAATTTGGGTTCACCAATAGCTGCGCCATCAGCGAACCGTTTTGGTAAAGTCAGCCCAACAACTGCGCAACATGTCTGCGACGATTTGCAGAACGATGTCGATCTCATTGTTGATGACGGTGCCTCTTCTATTGGCGTCGAATCAACAATCGTTGATTTCACAGTGTCGCCCCCACAACTCTTGCGACACGGTGGTATTCCTATCGAAGATATTGAAAAAATTCTAGGATATTCACTTCAAGGCACTGACGGCGTCAGTCGAGCTTCGGGAATGTTGCAACACCACTACCAGCCGTCTTGCACCGTGCTGTTGGTGCACAATGACAGCGAAGCCCAGCAACTTCAGGGCACCTTGGTGAGTCAATATGATCGAATTCGTATTCTGAATCGCTGCGACAACCTGCCGCTATTTGCCGCCTTGTTGTACAGCGATCTCCGTCAAGCTGACACCGATCAAATTCAAGCCATAATTGCTGTTTTGCCTGAAAATATGGGTCTTGGGGCTGCGATCCGCGACAGACTGACGAAAGCGGCTGGTTCAGGGGCGTCATTGCCAGCATCGTGATATCCCCGTAGGCTGAAATGACCTAACCCAGGAAGGCACCCCGCCTTCCGGCTTTTAGGGGGAGAAAAACACATGAAGAAATCAAACATGAAGCGCTTCGGTGCTCTTGTTGTGGGTCTCAGCTTTGTTGCTGTTTCCTGTGGCAGCAGCGACGAAGCCTCAACTGAGGGTGCGACTGCTACTGATGATTGCGTAAAGGCACTCACCGTAGGCACCATCCTTCCAGTTACGGGAAGCCTTGCGTTTCTCGGACCACCAGAAGTCATCGGAGCAGATCTTGCCGTTGCAGACATTAATGCTGCTGGCGGAATCAATGGCTCAGATGTTGTTTTGATGCAGGGCGACTCTGGCGACTTGACAACCGACATTGCTAACACAGAAGTCGACCGACTCTTGGCCGCTGGCTCGTCAGTAATCATCGGTGCAGCATCCTCATCAGTTACCAAAACCGTGATTGACAAAATCACTGGTTCGGGCAACGTAATGTTCTCGCCTGCTAACACAGCAGCAGACTTGACCACCTATGCGGACAACAACTTGTACTTCCGCACAGCGCCGTCAGACATTCTGCAGGGCAAAGTTATTGCTGATCTTGTTGTTCGTGAAGGACACACAAATGCAGCGATTCTTTACCGTCAGGACTCGTGGGGTCAAGGCCTCTTCGACTCCGTGTCGGCGAACTTCGTAGCCGCAGGTGGAACAGTTGTCGCAGCTGTCGCTTACGCACCAGATACGCAAAATACATTTGATGCTGAAGTCGACCAAGTAGTCGCTGCAGCACCAGATGCAATCATCATCCTCGGATTCGAAGAGTCCGGTCCAATGATTGACACACTCCACGCCCGTGGTGCAGGTCCAACGGACATTGCAACCTACGGCTCGGATGGCAACATCAGCGGTTTGGACAAGTTGGTTTCCGATCCAGCAATCCTTTTGGGAATGCGCGGTTCAGAGCCGTCAGTCGACCTTGCAACTATCACTAGTTTCACGGACCGTCTAAAAGCAGGTGGAGTTGCAGATGAGACTTACGTCTACGGTGCAGAGACTTATGACGCTGTCATAATTTCAGCACTCGCTGCAGCAGTAGCAGGTTGTTCAAACGGCACCCTCGTTGGTGCGGCAATCAATGATGTAACTCGTGGTGGCGAAAAGTGCACCACAGTTGCTGATTGTCTTGCACTCATTGCGGCAGGTACTGAAATTGACTACGACGGAATCGGTGGTCCTTATGACTTCACTGACGCCGGCGAGCCAGCAGAAGCCAGCTACCGCATTGCAACATTCGGACCAGCTGGTCAGGATGCAGAGAAGAACGAATACATATTTGCTAAGTAGTTAAACTGAAAAAGCCCGCCAGTCAATTGACTGGCGGGCTTTTTTATTTGTAAGACTATTTACGATCTATCTTTAGCGAGTGTCCCTAAGTACAGTTCAATCACTTTCGGGTCTTTCAGTAAGTTTGAGCCAGAGTCGGTGTACGCGTTTTTTCCTTGATCTAGTACATAACCTCTGTGACAAATCTGGAGACAGCGTTGAGCGTTTTGCTCAACCATGATTACCGCCACACCTGTCTTGTTGATTTCCATGGTTCGTACAAACACCTGATCTTGTAACTCTGGTGACAAACCAGCAGATGGTTCATCAAGCAAAAGAACCTGCGGGTTCATCATCAATGCGCGACCCATTGCGAGCATCTGGCGTTCACCTCCAGACAATGAACCTGCCTGCTGCTTGATCCGTTCTCCCAGACGCGGAAACAACTGCACTACAAACGCCTTACGATCTTCAAATTCGGATGGCCGCAGATAGGCGCCCATCTCAAGATTTTCATCAACGGTGAGCGAACGAAAAACATTGTCTCTCTGTGGCACGTAGCCTATGCCTCGTCCAACAAGTTCGTGGGCACTGAGTCCCACTATCGACTCCTGGTTGTGTTCAATAGACCCTTCTCTAATCTGCAGTAAGCCGAACAGTGTTTTAAGAAGTGTGCTCTTACCTGCTCCATTGGGACCAATGATTCCAACAATTTCATTCTCGTACAGGTCTAATGAACAACCATTAAGAATGTTGACACCAGGCACGTAGCCAGCTTGAACATTCTTGGCTTGAACAATCGGATTCAACTGTGCATTAGACATCATGAGACAACTCTCGGTCATGATGCACACCAAGGTAGGCATCGATCACGACTTGGTTTGATCGAATGTGGTCAGGTGTTCCCTCGGCAATGATTGCGCCTTCTGCCATCACCACTACCCAATCCGAAATGTCTCGCACGACATCCATATTGTGCTCTACGAAGATCACGGTACGTCCTTCGTCACGGAGGGATTTAACGTGTCCCAGCAGACTTTGCGTGAGGGCAGGATTGACCCCAGCCATCGGCTCATCCAGCATCAAGATCTGAGGGTCCGTCATCAAAGCCCGAGCCATCTCTAAAAGCTTTCGTTGTCCCCCGGACATCGTTCCGGCAAATTCATCTCGCATGTGCGACAAATTGAAACGATCTAACAGTGCATCAGCACGAGACTCAATCTCTCGCTCTTGCGACGACCAGATTGGCGTAAACAATGACTTAAAGAAATTCTCACCACTTTGGCGCAACGCACCCAGTTTCAAATTGTCGATAACCGTCATCTTAGAAAGCGCTTTGGTCAACTGGAACGTGCGAACCATCCCCTTTTTGGCCAGATTGTGTGAGGCGACGCCAGCAATATCTTTGCCAAAAAGCTGGATTGAACCAGAATCAATCGAGTCAAAAGCTGTAAGCAGGTTGAAGAACGTTGTCTTTCCTGCTCCGTTTGGTCCTATTAATGCCGTGATTACCCCAGACTCAATCTCGAGATGCTGCACGTCAACGGCTTTCAGACCGCCGAATGATTTAGACACACTCTTCACCACGAGCGCTGGATTATTTTTCGACACTCCAGGTGTTGGAGAATAATTAGCGATCATCTAACGCCATCTCCTCTCGTGAGCCAAATATACCTTGCGGACGATAACGCGCTAGTAGCAACAGTCCGAGTCCGACAAAGATGTACCGCATCTGACCGATATTGATATCACTGAGTTTGATCGTGCTCTCAAGTGTCTCTCGTGTCTGCGGAGAAAGCTGTCTGAGAACATTCTCAACAAAAATGATGAGCGACCAGTAAATCATTGAACCGGCAATTGGCGACCAAGGACGTGCTGGTCCACCAATGATCAGAATCATCCAAATCGTAAATGTGATGACTGGATTGAAACCATCTGCCTGAATAGATCCCTTTTGTACTACTTGCACAACTCCAGCGACAGCTCCGATCGCGCCGCCAAACAACAGAGATTGAATCTTGAAGGCATAGGCATTTTTACCCAAAGATCGAGCTGCATCTTCATCTTCTCGAATGGCACGAAGCGCGCGGCCCCATGGAGCGCGCATCACTTGTTGCACCATCAGTGTGAGCAGTATTAAAAGTGTCCAGCCGACAACCAAGACCCAAAGATCGCGTCCAAGATATCTAAAGGGTCCAAACTTGTAGAATTTTCCTAGGTCAAAAGGACTCAAGTCATAGAACGGTTTTGAGAATTCGCTGATTCCCTCAGCGCCGCCGGTGATTGGCTTCATCACTCGGGAACGGACAGTGATGCGGATTGTTTCGGAAGCCGCAATGGTGACTAGTCCAAGATAATCAGCACGTAAACGTAACGTTGGTATTCCTAGTATCAAAGCCAGCACAATGGAATACACCATCGCCATTCCCAAACCAATCCAAAAATTCCAGTGAAAGTAATATACGGAAACTCCAAGTCCGTAAGCACCGGCCGCCATAAATGCAACATGACCAAAATTGAGAAGGCCCGTGTATCCAAAATGGATATTGAGTCCAAGCGCCGCGAGCGCATAGATAACCACTTCCGGGCCAATCATGGTTGAAAAAGTTCGTTCGAATATAAATCCCCAGTCCATCTGGATCAGCCAATTCTTTCTTTGCGACCAAAAAGACCTTGAGGCTTAAACATCAACACCACAACGAGCACAAGAAGGGCCATCATGTTTTTGAGTTCAACGTCAATAAACAAAGTTGACAAATTTATCACGAGTCCAACAATGAGCGCTCCAAACAACGCTCCAAATGCTGTTCCAAGACCACCCAAAGTTACCGACGCAAAAACAAACAGCAAGACTCTAAAACCACTTTCCCATGTGACAGCATCAAGCCCGAAAAAGATTCCTGCAAGCGATGCGAGAGCGGCACCAGTCGTCCAAACCTGCGATATAACTTTTTCAACGTCAATGCCAGAGGACTCCGACAAGTCACGATTATCAGAAACTGCCCGCATCGCCCTGCCGCTTCGTGTTCGCTTAAGCCCAAAACCGATGACAAGAAGGATCACAACACAGACAATCATTGACGCGATGTCCTTAGGCGTGAGATATATACCAAGAAATTCGTTCGCTCTTTGAGCGGAATAGCTGCGATAGGCCCTCGTGCCTCCTGTGAAAAAATAGAGAAAAATGTAACGAAGTAATATCGAACCACCGATGGTCATCACCATCTGAGCCAACAGACTCACACCGCTTCGTCTTGCGGGGCGGAAGATAAAGCGATTCAATCCGTAGCCGAGAATTCCACCTGCAATCATTGTGAGCGCTGCAGCAACGATCAAATTAGAACCACTACCCAAAGGCGCTGGCAGAGGTGCCAAAAATCCGATTGCTCCGGCTAAACCGTAATAGTTGAAGAAAAATCCCATCAAGTTGCCAAACGTGACGAGTTCAGCGTGTGCAAAGTTGACCAAACCAGTAGTTCCGAAAATTAACGAAAGACCTACTGATGCAAGAGCCAGATACAAACCGAATTTGATTCCCTCAACGCTTAGCTGCACCACACGCCGGAGTGCGAACCTGCTTTCGGACGCTACAGCTGCCGAACCGTCCTGCAACGAAAAAATTACAACTTGATCCTTGTCGGTTGACAAATTGACGTTAAGAAAATTCTTAGTTGCGTCTTTCAACGAGACCGTATCGGGCAAAGAAGCAGTGTCGAGTGAGATTCGGTACTCGCCAGGACCCGGAACTGGGATTCGAAACGAGCCCTTTTCGTCGGTAGTGACAGATTCCAGACCATCAACCGAAACTGTTGCTCCAGAAACGAAAACAGTTTCCCCGGTAGAACTTTTGTATTTCAACTGCCCACTGATACCCAGATCAGCATCATCAGCCGAAACCCTGCTAACTCCAAAAAGACCCAAAAACAAACCAATTAAAGCGAATACAAATATCTTGTTTATGGTTTGGGGGCGATCAGCAAGATTCAACAACACAATTCCAAAGTGTAGTGCTCATCAGAAATTCCGAGAAATCATCCTCGTTACGCCCTACTTACGATCCACAGCCGAAGCACACAGATCCATACAGCAACAGCGAAGGCCACATGGACTGCGACCAATTGAGCAGGCACTCCAGAAAAGTATTGAAGATAACCCACACCCCCCTGCGCCACAGCCACAAACAGAAATGCCTCTAATTTCGATCTCAGCCTCGTCCATTCAGAAGTGTTTTTTCGAATCTGAGTGGCAAAAATCAACGTCGCTGCAATACACAGCAAGACCGTCGCGCTGTGAAAACGAGTGATTGACCTCACATCAAAGTTCAATCGAATCGCGTTCTCGTCTCCTGCGTGGGGGCCAGATCCAGTCACCAACGTGCCCAAAATAATGGCCAAACCACACAAACCGATAATGAGGTCTGCGAATCTTTTTGTCATTTGTCGAATTGTTTCTGTTTTTTCGCCGACTGCCAACACGCCTGCAACGTTTGTTGCACCAGCCTGTTCAACCAAAAACACTCCTGTCGTCACAAGTCCCAGGGAGACCAAAAGATGCGCCATATTCGACCATGGATTCAAACCAGTCAAAACAACAACTGCCCCAAGGATCACCTGCGCCAGAACTCCAGCTACCAGTGCGCTTGAGAGCCAAATCAGCGACTTCCGTCGTGGCTTTACAAAGATTGAACCCAGAACAGATGCAATCACAGCGGCGCTGACGATGCCGGTGAACAATCTGTTGACTTGCTCGATGGCCGCATGCCCTGTAGAGACGTCAACAAATTTAGTACTACTGCACTGAGGCCAATCCGCACATCCAAGGCCAGAACCAGTGAGACGAACCAGCGATCCCGTGATGATGATCGCGTAGAGGGAAACCAGCGAAATCCTTGAAATTGCCAAAAAGGTCTGTTGCGAGAGCTGTCTTGGAGGCACAACTGCACTGTATCCAGGGACTCAACGACCCTCAGAACCCACTATTGGTGGTTTCCGGCTCACATACCGACTGATATTACCACTTTAAGTGGTCATCTAAATATTTTCTGTGGTTTTTTATTCAAGTTTGGTCTGTTCTGACCGATCCCTAATGCGGAACTCACACCGCAAGCAAGTCAAGGGAGCACATCATGAACAGCAATCTTCTCCGCAAGGTCATCGCAATAGGCATCCTATCGAGCACATTCGGTGTCGCCAGTGTTGCACTGAGCACCAATTATGCCTCGGCATCGCCAGTGATTTCAGCAGCACCTGCAGCGCTGCCTAAGTTCGGTGATAACGGTCCAGAAGTTGTTCGACTTCAAGAAGCCATCATGGCTCGTGGATTCAACATTAAAGGTGGCGTGACCGGTTCGTACTCAGAGGCCACTCGCTCTGCGTTGCGGTCGTTGCAAAAAGTTGCTGGCTTTAGGGCAAGTGGCACGCTCGACGAAAAAACGGCGAAATTCCTGGGTCTAGTAGATGTTGTAGCCCTGAGCTCTTCGTCGTTGCCAGCAGTTGGCGCATCTGGCGATGCAGTGTGGTCGGTACAGCAAGCGTTGATCAACAGCGGTTTCGCTGTCAAAGGTGGCGCTGATGGCAAGTTTGGTCTTGCAACAACAATCGCTCTTGGAAAGTTTCAGGCAGCAAAGGGCTTGACAGTGACAAAAGTTGTCGACGAGGCAACTGCAATTGCTCTCGGCATGTTGCAGGCACCCAAATCGGTTGTTGCGTCTGTTGTAGTCGCTTCAACAAAGACAGTTGCAACACCTGTAGCAGTCGTTACGTCAAACTTTCCAAAACAGGGTGACCGTAGCGAAACAGTAAAAGCTATTCAAATGGTTTTGATCAAAGATGTGATTGGGCTTGTTGGTGGAGCCGACGGTCGCTTTGGTGTTGGTACATCTGCAGCAATTGCTGAATACCAAAGACGTCGTGGTTTAAACATCACTGGCACCATGGATGATGCAACTCATGCAGTCATGTTTGCGGCTCCAGTCGCAGCACCTGCAGCGCCAGTCTCTGCAGTTACTTCAGCGATGACTTATGAGACATTGCCAGCCCGTGGTCAGTCAGGCGACTTGGTTCGTGCTTTGCAAAATGCGTTGATCGCCAATGGAACAGAAGTCAAGGGTGGCGCTGACGGCGTGTTCGGTGTTGCAACGACAGTTGCGATTACCAACTTTCAAGCAGCACGTGCACTCAACCAGACCAAAGTGCTTGACGTCAACACAGCAGTTGCACTTGCCCTCATTCCAACCCTCGAATCGCTCGGCTTGCCAACCTTGCAAGTGTTCCCAATGCAAGGTCGTTGTGGCTTCACCGACACTTGGGGCCAGGCACGTTCTGAAGGGCGTTCACATGAAGGCACTGACGTGATCGGTGCTCGTGGATTGGCGCTGTATGCGACGAACGATGGTGTCATTAGCCGTATGTCAACCGGTGGTCGATTGGGCGGTAACGCGATCTACGTCAAGATTCCAAACGGCACATACTTCTATTACGCCCACCTCGACAGCTTTGCTCCTGGTATGGCAGCAGGCGTTCCAGTCAAGGCTGGACAGATCATCGGTTACGTCGGATCAACTGGTACAACCACTCCACACTTGCACTTCGAAGTTCATCCTTTTGGTGGTGCAGCAGTCAACCCGTACGCAATTCTCAAGGCAGCAGATGCTTGCAATGTTATGGACGTGCTCCCACAACCATAATTTGCAATGCACGCAGTCTTTGACGGGTGAGGCGGTGACGATGTGAGAACCATCATCGTCTCACCCAATTAAGTATGAGTCCTTCGTTATCTCGTTCGATCAACCAGCGGTAGATGTTCGAGATCACTGAGATTTTCGAGACTAAATGTATAACCGTCACCGAGTTTGATCGCCTTAATCGTGGTCATGGATGCATGACCAATGACAAAACGCTCCCACTCCCAAGGAGTTGGATCGAGGCCTAGCAGGTGACAAATGATCACGCTGTTGGTGCCAGCGTGTGCAACAAAAACAAAACTCGTTGCAGGATCATCGATGTCCCAAACTGGAAGCGTCGTCTCTTGGCGGCGTACCCCATGGCGGGACAAAAAATCGGTGCAACCGGCCCTAATTCGAGCAACAAAATCACTTACGGCCTCCCCACCAGAAAGGCCCGACCAGCGATCGCCTGCATTCGCTTGCGCATCATCGTTATATGCCTTAATGGTCACTTCGGCAGGTTGACCATGCCAAGCAGGCTCACGAATTTCCTCTAGCCATGGCTCGATGACTTGGGGACGCGCATGATGCTTCAAAAAAGGAGCGGCTGTCTGACAAGCACGCAAGAGTGGACTGACAAACACATGATCAAAACGATCGTCCTTCAGTCGCTCGCCAAGAACATCGGCCTGGCGAAAGCCCAATGTTGAAAGGGGCGGATTAACAATGCTGAGGCCGTCTTTGACCCATTCGGGCTGTGCATGCCTGATGAGTAAGAATTCCATGAGCCACAATCTAGTTGAAATCAACCACCAGTTGTAGTTGACGCAACACTATTTATTTTGCATTCATCGAAACTTTTTAAGACCAGTACGTTGAATTGCGCATCGGATAGAGAACCTTTCTCTATCGCATCATTTGTTAAAAGAATGCCAATGCATAGCGCTTGTTCTGGAGTCAATACCTGATCAAAACGTTCTGCGACAAAATATGCATACGACTGCAACGCACTCTCTTCGTTGTCGAACCCAGTATTTAAATCTGGTTGCGGTTCAACATCGATTGACGGATTCGGAAGGTTCACCTCTTCCCCTGGTGCACGATTGATTCCACTGCCCAAATCGACTCTGCACGAATCAGTGACAAACGATCGCACCGCATCGAGAGCCTCAACATTGTCGTTCCGCGAAAGATCCTCTATCGATGCCAGCACTGCAGCATCACTTACACCGACCGAGCCCTCCCAATACACGTTTTGAAGAGCTATCGAAACTGAATGGTATGCGCGCTCAACTTGAGAAAACTGATCGACTATCTCAACGGGTGCTACTCCGCCAATTGCATCCAGCGAAGAGAGCAAAACGGCGAACATACTTTGTAATTGTCGCGGCGAAACGTCTGACATTGAATCGATCGCTGCATCAACAGCCACCAACGAACTCTCCAACTCAGGCGCCCGACTACATACGGCAGAAGTCTCACTTGTTTGAGAACACGAAGACAAAGCAACACAAACAACACCGATCCATGCAATCAAAGTTCTACAAATCGGCTTCATTGTTAAATCGTACTTTGCGTACTCGACACCCACGTTTGATATTGAAGTGCATAGCGACCATTCATGGAGATCAATTGATCATGCGAACCATCTTCAATGATCCGACCGTTCTCTAGGAGAATCACGCGTTCGGCACGAGCAGCAGTCGATAACCGGTGCGCAATTGACACGGTTGTTCGACCTAGCGCGAGCTTTCCGAGCGCTCTAGAGATCCGAACTTCTGTAGATGCATCGACTGACGAAGTTGCCTCGTCCAATATCAAGACATCGGGTCGCACTACTGCTGCCCTCACGAGCGCCACCAACTGACGTTCGCCTGCTGAAAGTGAACCACCACGTTGACCAACATGAGTTTGTATGCCATTCGGCAGTGTTTCCAACCAATCGTCTAGTTCAAGATCAGAGAATGCATTTTGCAGCACAGCATCCGTTGCATCGGGTGACGCGAAACGAAGGTTGTAGGCGATCGTGTCCGCGAACAAAAATGGCTCTTGTGGCACAACAATCAATCTTCGTCTCAAATCTGCATTTTCCACACGTGTCAAGCCAACACCACCCAACAACACATTGCCAAGGGTCGGATCGGCCAATCTCGCGATCAGACGTGCAAGTGTCGTTTTTCCTGACCCAGATGGACCCACCAACGCGATGTGTTGTCCACCAGGCACATGCAGGTTGATTGATTTGAGAACTGGCGTGTCGTCGTCCACATCGTCTAGTCGCGATCCGTATGCAAAGCTCACGTCAACAAAATCGATCGACAATGTGCCCTTTGGAAGCAGAGTCGGAGAAGACGGCTGAGCCGGCCCAATAGGTGTGTCGAGTACACCGAGAACTCGGCGTAAACTTGCAACTGCACTCTGAACCTGGTCGATCACTTCGGTAAATTCTGCAATTGGCTCAAGAAAGCGATACGTCAAAAAGACAAAACCCACAAGTGCGCCAGCGGTCAATCCTCCCACTGGTCCGATCAAGAGACCTGCACCAACAACAGCCATCACCGTAAACACCGCAAAAACTTCGCCCGAAGGAAACAAAAATGCTCCGATGACACCTGCGCGAATATTGCTATCTCCTCGCTTACGCACATCTTTAGCGACCGAATCAACGACATGATCAACGGCACTATAAGCCCGCAGGGTTTCGGCTCCAGAAACCATTTCACTAAATACTCCAAGTAGATGAGCATTTCGTTCGCGCGAAATATTGTGAGCCGAAACCAATTTCGCCTGCACCAATCGCAACACGAGAACCAACGGTGCCGAAACACTGAACGCCACAAGAGCCAATCGCCAGTCATACGCCAACATCACGCTTGCTACAGCAATCATTTGCGAACTATCTAGCAACAGCGACAGTCCTCCCCACGAAAAAAACATGGTGAGAGTTTCGATGTCGCTTGTAACGCGAGAGACGAGTGCTCCCCGCTTTTCCTCGTTGTGATCGGCAAGGCTCAAACGATGAATATGGTCAAACAGTTTGATTCGAAGTGAAAACAAACCTTCTTCAGCCCGTGTGCCAAGACGTTTCGTAGCGACTCGCAAAGACACCGAGGAGATCACAACGCAGCATGCACCTATGACACCAAGCATCGCAATGAACGAAACTCGCACCTGGGTTGGCTGCAGACCATGGTCGATACTCTGCTGAATCAAGATAGGGATAACAAGCCGTGCACCCGTACCTAAAAAGGCGAACCCAAAGGTCAGACCAAGGCCTTGTGAGAGTGCTGGTGCTACGCGCATCCCTCTCCCGATCGTTCGAGCCGATCCAAAACGCGTCACGGGCTCGTTCATAGATCGCCCTCGTTGCGATCGTGTTCAAAAGACTGCATTAAATTCCGATAATTTTCGTTGCTCGACATCAGCGTACTGTGCGGACCATGATCGATGAGTTTTCCGCCTTCGATAAAAAGCACATCATCGGCCAATGCAATCGTCGAAGGTCGAGAGGCAACAACTACCGTTGTGACCTTTCGGGATGCTCCACGCAAGCGATCTATCACAACAGATTCAGTCACCGTGTCCAACGCTGAAGTGGTGTCATCCAAAAGTAAAACGTCTGCGCCTTGTGCTATCGCTCGAGCAAGCGAGATCCGCTGACGTTGACCGCCACTCAGGCTTATTCCACGCTCTCCGATGATTGTCTTTGTTCCATGCGGAAGATCGGAAACAAAACCGTCAGACGCCGACAAGTACAAAGCCTCTGCAATCGTCTCTTCCGACAATTGTCGGCCAAGACATATGTTGTACTCAATTGATCCCGAGAACAAGAATGGTTCTTGAAACACGATCGAAGCTTGTTTTCTAGCCAAAGCAACTCGACCTTGTGACGGTTGGAGCAAACCCGCCATCAAGGCGAGCAGGGTTGACTTTCCTGAACCAGTGGAACCAACAATGACCACAGTTTTTCCTGCCGCGATACGAAAGGACACAGAATCTAAAACAACTGAAGAATCTTTTTCGAATGAAAACGAAACAGCTTCAAGCGCTACACCCTCACCATCAGGTGCATCCACGATCAACAATGCGGGATCTGGAACAAAGGGTTCATCAAGAATCTCGCGCACTCGCTTGTATCCACTCGCAGAGTGTGGCACCGAACTCAGCACATAACCGATTATTCGCAGCGGAAAGATCAGCAACGTAAACAAATATATAAAGCTCGTAAGTTCTCCGACGGTCATGCTTTTTGAATCGACGCGCATCGCACCCACAACCAAAAGCAGAATGTTGACTAGTGACGGCACTCCATCGAGTAGAGCTTCAAATGTTGAGCGAGCCGATACTGCCCGCACTCGTGCATCTTTCAACCTTGTCGAGATCAACGACAAGCGACGAGTCTCGCGATCTTCGGCGCCGAACGCTTTGACGACCATTACGCCGTCGAAACTCTCGTGTACTGCAGACGACAATGCACCCAATTCGTGTTGTGCAGTGTCGTAATGCTTGTCGATGCGTCGTTGATACCCAACGTTCAATAGAAGTAAAACCGGAATAACTGAAATCGCAATCAAGCCGAGAGGCATGTCGACAACGATGAGCCAACCGCTAGTAAGAAACACAAGCAAGACAACTGACGTACTAAACGGCAAAGGTCCAAGCACTTCCGCTGCTGCATCGGAATCAACGCCGACACGTGCGACCAAGTCTCCGGTCATACGCTTTTTGTGCCAAATCGATGGTTGGGCCATGATCTTTCGCACTAGCAACATTGTCAGTGACTCGACTGTTCGCCAATTATTGATACCTGCAAAACTTCGTCGTACAACAACGCCAAAGGCCCTCAACAATCCAATACTGATTACAATTGCCGCTCCGGTTACGTAGACGCCGGTGTTGATCTGTCCTTCTTCAAAACGCGGCAAAATAACATTGTCAACCAAATAAGCGACACCGAAACTCGATGCCACAGTGCACACTGCATACAGAGATGCGCCTGAGACAGCAATCGCAAAAAGGCGCGGGTGAAACCTGAGCAAGTCTCGAACGAGACGAATTCCATTTCGCAGGCGACTTTGCACTGGAGTTTCCTCGACAAGGTCCGCCACATTCACACAGACAATCTAGCAATATGACAATTGTGACTCATCGCACAACTTGTCAGGTAGAGCAAAACACCAAGAGCAAGCCCATACGATCAGAGCACTAGGACCACACGGAGAACCATCATGAAACGACTTGCATTGACATCAACACTGGTGGTGTTGTTTGTGCTAATCGGCGCAATGTGGGTTTATGCATTGTTTTTTGCGTCGAAGGAAGTTGTCAATGAGATCAACGATCGTGCGTGGACTGAACGTGCGGAAGTAATCTGCAAAGACGCTGCAACCGAGAGAGTTGCACTCGCAGACTTTCGACCACTCATAGATGCTGGTGCGGATGCATTACTTGAACGAGCGAAAATTGTCGATCTTGCCACCGACACGCTTGATCGCATGCTGCTCAAACTAGAAGCAACGAAACCTACAGATGCCAAGGGTCAAGCGATCATCCCACTCTGGATCAGCGATTACCGAAAATACATCGTTGATCGTCGCGCTTATGCCGAGCAACTTCGACTCGGAACGAATGTTCCGTTTGGAGAGTCAATCGTCATGGGCATTCCTTTGAGCGAAAAACTCTCTACATTTGCTGCTGACAATTTCATGAAGTCGTGCAAACCACCAATGGATCTTTCTATCTAGTTTCCCAATAACCCTCTGGCGAATACTGTTTGATCACACGTGCCGGAGAACCGACTGCAACGCAAAAGTCTGGCAGGTGACCAGTCACCACAGAGTTGGCACCAACAACAACATGTTTCCCGATCTGTGATCCTGGTAACACAACCACGCCAGCACCCAGCCACGAGCCGTCACCAATTGCAACTGGCCGTTCAACCTGTGTCTGTTGCGAAATAGGATTGTTCACATTTTCATAACCGTGATTTTGGTCGGTGATGTACACATGATGGCCAGTCCAAACATCGTTGCCGATGTCAATTGAAAGATGCCCAACAATGCCACTACCCCGACCAATCAGACAACGATCGCCGATACGAACCACAGGATCAGTCAGACACACTTGACCTGGAACCATTCCTGCCGACAATGCCACATTCGGACCGATCATTGTTTCATTGCCGATGTGGATATATCGCTCATTAAAAATAGTTGTCTGCGGAAAACAGATGATGCTTCCAGCTCCGAACTTTCCAAACCTCTTACCCTTGCGCGTATCGGGCCCAATGGCCCCATACAAACCCATCACATCCCACACTCGTGTTGTGCCACTCTCGAGAAAGTGCCTAAGTAGTCGACCAAGCATGCTCCCAAAATCTAATCGGTATCCTGAAGAGATGACACTGGTCAATACTCCGTGTGGTGAGATTCGCGGAACCAATACAAGTGCTGGGGTCCGCGTGTTCAAGGGCATCCGCTTTGCAACAGCGAAGAGATTTACACCACCAACCGTTGTAACAAGTTGGTCAGGGATATATGAGGCAAATGAGATTGGGCCTGAGTGCCCTCAAATTGACAGCC